>Ga0247727_10000894_pt1 | contig 72403 bp, 55 predicted proteins | sample WisWelCaveWW1625_FD_202498 | JGI IMG/M metagenome (GOLD analysis project Ga0247727, IMG submission 202498) | Biofilm microbial communities from Wishing Well Cave, Virginia, United States - WW16-25 | ecosystem: Environmental > Aquatic > Deep subsurface > Groundwater > Cave microbial mat | place... | reverse complement strand
CACCAGGTCCGGCGGCGCCGCATCGCGCGGTATGCCCGTTATCGGAATCGCCAGGTCGGGACCCATCAGCACCCGCTGAGCCACCTGCTCAGCATTAGGGATATTAAGTTGGAGTCACACTAGCCGCCTAGCCGCCTAGCCGCCGTAGTGTGACGCCACGTACTCGTTGAGGATCTCCAGGAACTGCGGCACGATGCCGTCGCCCTTGAGGGTCGTCAGCAGTCGGCCGTCCACGTAGACCGGCGCCTTCGGCTCCTCGGCCGTGCCGGGGAGCGAGATGCCGATGTTGGCGTGCTTGCTCTCGCCCGGCCCGTTCACCACGCAGCCCATCACCGCCACCTTCATCGTTTCGACGCCGGGGTGCGACGACTTCCAGACCGGCATCTGCTCGCGCAGGTAGCCCTGGATGTCGCTCGCCATCTCCTGGAAGAACGTGCTGGTGGTGCGCCCGCAGCCGGGGCAGGCCGTCACCTGGGGCGTGAAGCTCCGGAGGCCGAGCGACTGGAGCACCTGCTGCGCGATCAGCACCTCCTCGGTGCGGTCGCCGCCGGGGGCCGGCGTGAGCGAGACGCGGATGGTGTCGCCGATGCCTTCCTGCAGCAGGATCGACAGTCCCGCCGTCGAGGCGATGATCCCCTTGGCGCCCATGCCGGCCTCGGTAAGGCCGAGGTGCAGGGGGTAGTCGCAGCGCGGCGCGAGCCTGCGATACACGTCCACCAGGTCCTGCACGCCGCTCACCTTGGCCGAGATGATGATGCGCTCGTGCGCGAGCCCCGTGTCTTCCGCGAGCCGCGCCGAACGGAGCGCGCTCTCGACCATCGCGTCCATCGTGACGTCGCGCGCGTCCAGCGGCTCGGCTTGTTTGGCATTGGCGTCCATCATCTCGGTGAGGAGGTCCTGATCGAGCGAGCCCCAGTTGACGCCGATACGCACCGGCTTGCCGTTGGCGATCGCGACCTCGACGATCTTGCGGAAGTTCTCGTCGCGCCGCTTGGTGCCCACGTTGCCGGGGTTGATGCGGTACTTGGCCAGGGTGCGCGCGCAGTCGGGGTACTTCACGAGCAGCAGGTGGCCGTTGTAGTGGAAGTCGCCGATGATCGGCACGGGGACGCCGAGCCGGTCGACCTTTTCGGCGATGCGCGGCACGGCCTCGGCGGCCTCGTCGTTGTTGACCGTGACGCGGACCAGCTCCGAGCCGGCGGCGGCGAGCGCGGCCACCTGGGCAGCCGTCGCCTCGACGTCGGCGGTGTCGGTGTTGGTCATGGACTGGACGACGACGGGGTGGCAGCTGCCCACCATCACGCCGCCCACGTCGGTCGTCACGGTCTTGCGCCTCGGCTGCATCGGCTCCACAAGATGTTGGGGCAGAGGAATATAGCGCGGGGTGCGGCGAGGTGGGTCGCCACGCTTCCGGGACTCAAGTCAGGGTTACGGTTCCTCGCGGCGTTACGAACGTGGCGAATAGGGCCGGCGCCGGGCCGAGGCCAATTGGCAGGTCCACGCCGAGCGCCCGGAGGTCCTTCCGCACGCGATCCGGATCGGGGTGCGCGCCGCTGAAGTCCACGAGCTCGAGGGCCGCGGGCGCCATGGCGCCGGGGTGCGACGCGCCGAGCCAATCGATGAAGAAGGGAAGGAGTCCGTCGTCGCGCGGCTGGAGCGGATCGGTCAGCTCCCAGGCGAGGGCGGTGCCGTCGGGGCGAAGTCGGCGGCCGGGCAGCGCGGGTCCAAGCTCGATGCCGTGGGCGCGCGCGCGATCGGTGAGCGCGGCGAGGTCGCGCCCCTTCGCGGCCCAAGTGACGAGGCGTGGGGCGGTCAGCGATGCGAGGCCGAAGATCTCGGGGCGCGGAGCCGGCTCGGTCTCCGGATCAGGGCCGATGACCTCGAGGTACGTCGTCGGGCTGAGCGGGGAGAGGGCATTTCGCGTACCCCAGGCAGGGTGGGTGCCGCCGGGAAGGGCGTGGGTACCGAAGAGGTCCTCGAGTTGCGCCACGCCGTCGCGGAGGTCAGGCGCGGCGAAGACGAGGTGATCGAGCTGGCTCGGGACGGGCATGCGCCCGCGAATATATCAGTCTTTCAGATCACGAAGCCGTCGCTCCAGGAACCGCCGCTCCGGCTCCTGCCGCGTGAGCGCGAGCGCCCGTTCGTAGGACGCCCGGGCCTCGGCCTTGCGTCCCAGCCGCCGACGCAGGTCCGCCTGCGCCGAGTGCGCCAAGTGGTAGTCCGCGAGCTCGCCGCGCGCGAGGATGGCGTCGATCAGCGCGAGCCCGGCCACCGGGCCATCACCCATGGCGACCGCGACGGCGCGGTTCAGCGCAACCACGGGCGACGGATCGGCGCGCGCCAGCACGTCGTACAGCCCGACGATCTGGGCCCAGTCCGTCGCCGCTGCGTTAGGCGCCACGGCGTGCACCGCAGCGATCGCCGCCTGGAGCGTGTATGGGCCGAACCGGCGCGAGGCCAGCGCCCGCTCCACCAGTGCCGCACCCTCGCCGATCATGTCGCAGTTCCAGAGCGAGCGGTCCTGATCGTCCAGCAGCACCAGCTCGCCATCCGGCGCCGTGCGTGCGGTGCGCCGCGATTCGTGCACCAGCATCAGCGCGAGGAGCCCCACCGCCTCGGGCTCCGGGAGCAGCTCGACCAACAGGCGCCCCAGGCGGATCGCCTCGCCCGACAGGTCGTGCCGGGTCAGGGCCGCGCCCGATGACGCCGAGTAGCCCTCGTTGAACACGAGGTAGATCACGTGGAGCACCGTGCCCAGCCGGTTCGGCAGGTCGGCCACGGACGGCACCTGATAGGGAATGCGCGCGTCGCGGATCTTCGATTTGGCGCGGACGATGCGCTGGGCCACGGTGGGCGCCGACGTCAGGAACGCATGCCCGATCTCTTCCGTGGTGAGGCCGCACACCTCGCGCAGCGTCAGCGCCACCTGCGCGTCCGGCGGGAGCGCCGGGTGGCAGCACGTGAAAACCAGCCGGAGCCGGTCGTCCTCCACGCCGTCCTCATCCCTGGGGGAGCCATCGGGGGTATCCGCGTCGAGGTGCTCGGCCACCTCGGCCAGCGACGCGTCGAACCGGGCGTGGCGCCGAATCGCGTCGATAGCCTTGAAGCGGCCGGTCGAGACGAGCCAGGCTCTCGGTTTCTCCGGGACGCCGTCCCGCGGCCATCGCTCGACCGCTGCGGCGAACGCGTCCTGCAGCGCCTCTTCGGCGAGATCGAAATCGCCGAGGAGGCGGATCAGGGTGGCGAGCACGCGGCGCGACTCGGCGCGGTAGACGGCGTCCACCGTCTGGCGCATCCGGTCGCCCGCGTCGTCGCTCACCCGGCGGCGGCCTTCGCCATCGGGGGCTGGCCCATCTCCCAGATCGGGCGGACCTCGACGCTCCCGTGGCGGGCGCCGGGGATCCGCGAGGCCACCTGGATCGCGTCGTTGAGGTCCCGGGCCTCGATCAGGTAGTAGCCGCCGAGTTGCTCCTTGGTCTCCGCGAACGGCCCGTCGGTGGCCGAGAGCTTGCCGTCCCGGACCCGGACGGTGGTCGCGGTGTGGGTGGGGTGAAGCCGGTTCGCCCCAACGAGTTGCCCACTCTTCTTGATGGCGTCGCCAAACTCCATGTACTCGCCCATCATCGTGTCGGTCTCGGCCTTGGGCAGCTTCGGCCACATCGCTTCGTCGGAGTAGATCAGGCACAGGTATTTCATGGCTTCCTCGGAATCGGGGTGGAACGACCGTGGACGCCAGGTAGTCGTTCGGGGGGGGTTGGAATCGACAACTCAGGCCTTTGGGCGCCGCGGCCGCTGCCTCGCAGACACCGATTTGATGACGAGCCGGCCGCGCCCCGTTCGGGGCAAAGGAGCCTTCGCCTGCGCGACAGCCGCCCGAATCAGCGTCGCCCGCGTCTCCCGCCCTCGCATCTCCCCCTCAGCGCCCGGACCGCAGCGATCGCATCTGCTGCCGCAGCCGGTCCAGCGCGGCCTGCGCCCTCTTGTCCCGCACCAGGTTCCACCGCTCCCGTGAATCCGTGCGCCACGCGTACAGCTCTTCGCGGCCGGCGCTCGAGCGCACGTAGTGGTAGGCGCTGTCGGTCAAGGACCACAGCGTGTCGCGCGCGTTCGGCGAATGGGGGTTGGCGTCCAGGCCGGGCAGCAGCTCGGCGAATGCCGGACCGGCACCGGCCGCGCTGGTGCCGCCCCAAAGCGCGCGAAGGCTCGAGCCGCCGATGCCCGTTTCGGCCCCCGCCCCGGCGAGCGACAGGATGGTGGCCGGTACATCACGCAGGCTCACGGGCTGCTGTACCAGGTGACCCGCGGGCACGGTGCCCGGGTAGCGGATGTACAGCGGGACGGTGAGCAGCGGGAGGTACAGGCTGTTGGCGTGGCCCGCGAGGCCGTGCTCGCCGAACTGCTCGCCGTGGTCCGACGTGATGACGACGATGGTCCGGTCGAGGACCCCGCGCGCCTGGAGGCTGTCCAGCAGCCGTGCCACCTCGGCGTCGAGGTAGGCGATCGCGCCGTCGTATCGATCCATGGCCTGCCGGCCTTCGTCGAACGCGGTGCGGTAGGGAGCCGGCGAGTCGTAGGGCGCGTGCGCGTCGAACAGGTTGATGAACGCGAAGAACGGGCGGCCGGCGGCACCCGGCTGCCAAGCCAGGAACCGGTCCACGATCTGGGTGGCGTTACGACGGCCCTCGTCGGCGGGGAGCGCGCCTCGGGCGAGCGAAAACGTCGCCAGGGCCTCCAGGACCTGACCGAGCGAGCGGCTGCGCACCAGGCGCTCCACCACGCGGACGCGGATCAGGGGCGCGTGGTGAATCACGACGCCGAAGGAGAACGCGGGGTAGTCGTCGAAATGACGCAGGCCGCCGGCGAATCCCGACTCCCACGAGGCGTAGAGCAGGTTCGCCGCGAAGCCGGCGGTGGCGTACCCCCGCTCGTCGAGCACGTCGGCGATGGTCCGCGGCCGCCCGGCGATCCGCTGGCGCCTGCCGTAGCTGAGCGAGATCGGGGAGCGTCCGGTGAAGAGGCTGGCGTGGGACGGCAGCGTCCATGGAGCCGTCGCGAGCGCATGCGCGAACAACGTGCCTTCGCGGACGCGCCGGTCCAGGTGCGGTGTGGTGGCCCGGTGGTAGCCGTACATGCCGAGGTTCGTCCGCCGCACGGTGTCGAGCACGATCAGCAGGATGTTGGGCCCCACATCGCGGGCGACGCCCCGTCCCGACCGGCCCGCACGGCGTTGGGCGATCAGTGAATGGGCTTCCAGGATGCCCGTCGCGGCGAGTACGACAGCCGCGAGAGCGATGCCGCTGCGGCGCATGTGCGCGAGCCAGCGCTCCGGCGCGGCGGCGTAGGCGCGGGCCAGCTGCACGGTGACGCCGAGGGCCAGCGGCGTCGCTGCCCATTGCCCGATCTGGCCGTACGGCAGCAGCAGCGAGAACGCGCCGAGGAACGCGAACACCCCGAGAATCCACCCGAGCCGCACGCGACCCGGCGCGAGCCAGGCCAGCGCGGCCGCCGCCACGGCCGGCCCCAGGAAGACGAGGCACTGCCCCAGTGGCGCCATCCACGCGTATCGCGCGTCGACCCACACGATGTGGCCCCGCAGGTTCCGCTCGGCGGCGTACTCGACGGCGAGGATGACGCCGGAGGTCAGCGCGCACCACATCGCGAGGAACAGCGCGGTCCCGGCCCGGTGACGTCGCTCCGCAAACGTTACGTGCGTCATGCGCGGTGGGCGGGCGCCAGGTTCACGGAAGCCACCTAGCGCGGGGCGAGTAACGCCGGCGTCGAGAGGGCTCCACCCCGCATCACCAACCTCACCTCCCGCACGTTCCTGATGTCGGCCGTCGGGTCCGCGCCGAGTACCACGAGGTCGGCGTGTTTGCCCGCTTCGAGCGTGCCCAGGTCGCGCTCCCGGCCCATCGCCCGCGCGCCGTTGCGTGTGGACGCGACGAGCACGTCCATCGGCGTGAGGCCGGCGGCCTGCATCGCCTCCATCTCCCAATAGACCGACGGCCCCGGCAGGGTGAGCGGATTGCCCGCGTCAGTCCCCATCGCGACCGTGATGCCGGCGCGGTGCACCGCGAGCAGGTTCTCCTGCGTGAGCCGTAGTCGGCGTTCGTGGGTCTCGTTGATCTGCCGGACCTGCTCCGGGGTCCGCGTCGGCCCAGCGATCGTGTCGGTGGCGCGGGCGTGGGCCATGGTCGTGCTGTCCACACAGCTCGTCGGATAGTGCGGCTCGAAGTGCCGCAAGCTCACCTGGCGATACCCGTCGCGCACGGTGAGCGTCGGGTTATACACGACGTTGTTCGCCCGGGCCAGCTGGAGGAACTCCTCGTCCACCGGCTGGTCCTCGACCGAATGCACCAGCAGGGTCGCGCCGGCGCGCAGCGCCTCCTTCGCGGCCGCGAGGCTCGTGGCGTGCACGATGAGCCGCACGTTGTTCCGCCGGGCCTCGTCGCCCGCCGCGTTGATGATCGCCTGCTGCTGTGCGGTGTCCGCGTTCGCCCGCTGGATGTACCACACCTTGATGGCGTCGGTGCCGCGCGCCACGTGCGCGCGCACGGCCGCGCGCGCCGCCGAGTCGGATGAGACGAGCAGGATCTGCTTGGCATCGGGCAGGTTGATGTAGTGATCCACCGTCGAGAGCAGTGGCCCTGCCGCCGCCACGTGCGGCGCCGTAAGGTCGCGCTCGGCGCGCTCGCGCAGCGCCCAGCTCCACGGGTAGCCACCCACGTCGAACACGCCCGTGACGCCGCTGCACGTGTACGCCCGGAAGAACCGCTCCGGCCGCCGCTCCAGCTCGGCCACGGTCCGTTCATACGGAAAGCCGCGCTGCCTCAGGTCGAGCGCGTCCGGCCGCCCGTCCACCCAGCCGGTCTGGCCGAAGTGCACGTGCGCGTCCACGAGGCCGGGGATGATCCAGCGCCCCGACAGGTCCATGGTGTCACGCACCGGGGCCGCGTCCGCCGGCATCGGGCAGGAGCCACGCGGGCCCACGCACGCGATCCGGCCGCCGCGCACGACGACCACCGCGTTGGCGATCGGCGGCCGCCCGGTGCCGTCCACCACCGTCGCGCCGGTGAGCACGATCGGCGCGGGCGCCGTGCCCGGCGGGGCGGGGAACGCCGTGCTCACCGCGATGCGCCAACCCTGAGGTGTGCGCACGAAGATCCGCTCGCTCGCACCGTTGGTCGTGATGCCGCGTTGCGTAACGCGATAACGATAGTGGCCGTACACGACGCCGGGACGGATCGGGATGAGCCTCAGGTCGGTCGCGATCAGCGAGTCGGGCCAGGTGGTGTCGCGCGAGGCGGCCATCGGCGCATAGCCCATCTGCAACCCGCCGGGGCCGTTGCGCGCGAAGCTCGGCGAGTCGAGGTAGTACGACAGGTACCGCGGGCGATCGCGCCGGTGGATGGCGTCGATGTTCGCTTCGAAGAGACGACGCGCCTCGATGGTGTCCGACTGGGCGACTAGGCGGCTAGGCGGCCAGGCGGCTAGAGACAGCGCCGCGAACCAGATCAGCGGACGATGTGCCATTCCGTTTGCCTCCTGAGTGCCCAGCGAGTCGCACCGTCAGGGCCGACGATCGCGTCTTCTTCCTGCGACGACTTCACCACCTGGCCGTCCCACTCGGGTACCGCCGTGCGCGCCTCGAGCTCTATCGAGAACCACATGTTGGCCAGCACGGGCACGTCGCCGCGCCCGGGGACGCCTTCCTGGCGGTCCCACAGGCCGATGAGCGGGCCCGCGCCGTGGCCGTGGTCGCCGATCGGGTGCGTGTAGACGGTGCCGGTGAGGCCGGCCGCGCGCATCGCCGCGAGCGAAGCCTGCAGCACCTCGTTGCCGGTGCGGCCCGGCCGGGTTTCCGCCATCACGATGTCCTGGAGCCGGTTGCTCGCCGCGAGGGCGCGCCTGAGTCCCTCTGGGGCGCCCTGCTCGCCGGGGCGCGGCACGTACGCCATGTGCTGCGTGTCGGTGTTGAGGCCCATCGCGGTGATCCCGAAGTCGATGTGCAGCACGTCGCCGGGCAGGATCACCGGGCTGGCGCCCAGGGTCGAGGGATCCGCGACGCCGCAGCGCTGCACGTCCACGCTGGTCTGGAACCACGTGGTGAAACCGCGCCGTTGCAGCTCGTCGCGGGTCCACCACACCACGTCGTCCGTGGTCGTCCGCCCCGGCGTGATGACCGCGCGCGAGAAGGCGCGGGCGATGAGGTCGTGCACGTGCTCCTGGAGCCGCGCGTACCACTCGGCCATGCCCGGCGCCCGCAGGGTGATGTAGTCGAGCGGAATTCGCTCCGCGCGCACCACGCGTCGCATCGCCTCCGGGCCGAGGGCGCGCTGCAGCTCCTCGTAATCGGCGACCGCGAGGCCGTCGGAGAAGGCGTGCGTGGCGGAGATGTCGATCGCGATCGTGCGCGGGTTGCGCTCCGTGATCACCCGGCGCAGCAGGTCCCACTGGCCCTGGCCCACCAGCTCGCCGCCGCGGCCGGCGACCGCCACCGAGGCGACGCTCGCCGTCGTATCGCGCACCGCCTGATACAGCCCGCCCTGCGAGCTGCCGCCCAGCGCGAGCCGCTCCAGGGGCTGGCCCGGCCCGCGGTCGTGGAACACGTAGATCGTGCGGCGCCGGCACGCGAACGTCGTCGCCGACACGATGGAGAAGAAGACCGGATCCTCGTTGTACTCGCGGCAGATGACCAGCCAGGTCTGCACGCCGTGCTGCCGCATCAGGGCCGGCAGGATGGAATCGAGCCGGTACTGCAGCCAGCGCTGCTGAATCTGTGCCTGCTCGCGGAGGCTGGGGAGCGGCGACTGGGCGGCTAGGCGGCTAGGCGGCTTGGCGGCCAGTAGGGGCACCGCCACCGCAGCCACCAGCATGCTCCTGCGCACACCACGCCATCTCCGCATACGAAGCCCTCTCGCCGTTCGCGTTTGCCGCCCAGCCGCCTAGCCGCCTAGCCGCCCCGCGTCATACACCACCTGCCCTCCGAGCACCGTCATCACCACCCGCGTCTCCAGGATCCGCTCCGGCGCGCAGGTCATGATGTCCTGGTCGAGCACCACGAAGTCGGCGTACTTGCCGGGCGTCAGCGAGCCCAGGATGTCGTCGCTGAACGACGCGTACGCCGGCCACAGCGTCATGGACAACAGCGCTTCCTCGCGCGTCATCCGCTCGGCGGGAAACCAGCCGCCGACGGGCCAGCCGTTCCCGTCCTGCCGCGTGACCGCCGCGTGGAACGAGATCAGCGGGTTCACGGGCTCGACCGGGAAGTCCGAGCCGTTCGGGATCACCACGCCGGTGTTGAGCAGCGAGCGCCAGGCATACGCTCCCTGGATCCGCGTCCAGCCCACGCGGTTCATCGCCATCGGCGCATCGCTCGACTGGTGCGAGCCCTGCATGGACGGGATCACGCCGAGCCGCGCGAAGCGCGGGATGTCCTGGCGGTGGATGATCTGCGCGTGCTCGATGCGGAACCGGTGGTCGGCCACCGGAACTTCGCGCAGCGCGGCCTCGAACGCGTCGAGCACCTCACGGTTGGCGCGATCGCCGATGGCGTGCACGTTCAGCTGGAACCCGTTGCGCAGCGCCAGCACGGCGACCCGCTGGATGTACGCGGGCGGCACGAGATTGAGCCCGCGGTTGCCGGGCTCGTCGCTGTAGTCCTCGAGCAGCGCGGCCCCGCGCGAGCCCAGCGCGCCGTCGGCGCTGATCTTGATGGAGCGGAGCCAGATGCGGCCGTCATGGATCGCGTGCTGCGGGCCGCGCTGGAAGAACCGGGCCAGCACCGTGGTGTCGGCGCGGATCATCACATAGTTGCGCAGGTTGTAGCGGCCCGCGCGCGCCAGCTCTTCGTACAGGCCGATGATCCGCGCGTCCGCGCCGGCGTCGTGGATACCCGTGAGCCCCCAGCGGTTGCTCTCCGCGATCGCCGCGAGGATCGCCGCGCGCAGATCGTCGTCGCTCGCCGGCGGGATCGCGCGCGTCACCAGACCCATGGCCCGGTCCACGAACACGCCGCTCGGCGCCCCCCCCCCCCCCCCCCCCCCGCCCGGGCGCCCCCGCCCGCGACCGCCCCCCCCGTCGCGGATGAGGCGGCCGCCGTCGGGATCCTGGGTGGCGGCCGTGACGTTCGCCGCCCGCATGGCCGCCGCGTTGGCGAGTCCCGCGTGGCCGTCCACCCGCGTCAGGTACACGGGATTGTTGGGCAGGGCCTGCGACAACGCGTCGTGGGTCGGGAACCGGGTGTCGGCCCACTCGTTCTGGTTCCAGGCGCGCCCGGTGATCCACTCGCCGGGCCGGGCGGTGCGGGCACGCTCCACGACGCGGGCCACCACCTCCTCAATGGAACGGGTGCCGCGCAGGTCCACGGTCCGGAGCGCCGTGCCCAGGCCCGCGAGGTGGGCGTGCGCGTCGGTCATCCCCGGGATCACCGTCCGCCCGCCCACGTCCAGCACCCGGGTGGCGGGACCCCGGAACAGGTCGGCGGCACGGCGGTTGCCTACATAGAGGATGCGACCGCCTCGGACCGCCATCGCCTCGCCCATCGGGCGGACGGCGTCGGCGGTGTAGATGCGGGCTCCGGTCACGAGGAGGTCGGCCGGCTCCTGGGGGCTGGGGGGGCGGGCGGGTGCCTGCGCGGCCAGCGGGGCCGCCAGAACGGCGGCCGCGGCCAATGCTGCGAAACGCGTCATTCCGGGATCCGGGGTGAGGGTGGTCACTACTCGGGAACGGCAGAAACTATATTCTGCAGCCATGCGGCGGAATGGCATTCTGCAAGCCGTGGCCGCGGCGTGCGTTGCCCTCGGCGTGGGGGCATCCTGTGTCGACGTGTCGAGCCCGCCGGCGGAGGGGCCGGCGGAGTTCGTCACGCTGCGGCGTGCCTGGGCACCCGGCGAGCGGCAGGCGACCATCGACGCGATCATGCAGAACGGCGGGTTCGGCGCGTATTCCGACCAGGCCCCCGTTATCTACGCCGATTCCGAATCCGTGACGGTGGTCGTGACGAACCCCGGTTTCTCGGTGCGCGCCGCGAATCCCGGCGACCTGCTGGTCCTCGCCCCGCGGTTCGCCGCGTCGTGGAACATCACGGGCGTGGACGTGCGCCTGGTGGACAACACGCAGGCGCCGCCCGACACGACCGACTGGGTCGGCGTGTTCTGGTCGAACCCGGCGGAAGCCTCGTGGCGCGGGTTCGTGCTCGCGTCCTCCGCGGTGGCGACCGTGCCGCGCACCCAGGTCAACACGACCGCCTTCGATGTGTCGGGTGGCCAGGCCGGGGCCGGCGGCGGCGAGCTGCGCTTCGGCGACGGCACCTACTGGGAGGGCAACGGTCCGGGAGCGGGTATCAACAACACCATCGAGATCACCGCGGCAGCGTACGGTGGGGCGGCGACGGTGACCACCGGTCCGTTCCTCGGGGGCACGGCCGCCGGAGGCGCGATGAACGGCCGGATGCGGCGAGTGGAGATGACGCGGGTGAGCGGCCCGACGGCGCCGGCCAGCTTCCAGGTGGACTTCGATTTCCGCGGCACCGCCATCCAGTCGTTGCAGCTCACGTGCATCTTCCCGTCGCCCTGCACGACCAACGCGCTGCGGGCCCAGCCGACCCCGCGTCGGGGGGAGAAGTGAGACGCGCGTACCTGCTGCTGCTCGCGGCGCCGCTCGCCGCGGCGTGCGAGAACGGCGGCGCGGATCCCGGCGCGGCCGACACGGTCGTCACCGAGTACGTGACGGTGCGGCGCGCGTGGAACCCCGGCGAGCGCGACTCGCTCATCGCGCACATCATCCAGAACCGTACCTGGAATTTCCCGTACGTCGGCGACGTGTCCGATCAGGCGTCCCTGATGCTCGACCCGGATTCGGCGGTTGAGCTGGTGCCCAACCCTGCGCTCGCCTCGCCGTCGCCGGGCGCGGCCCGCGCGCCGGGCGCGCTCCGCGTGCCCGGCGGCGGCTGGACGACCGCCGGCATCGACAGCCGGATCATCGACAACTCGCAGTCGCCGCCGGACACGACCGACTACCTCGGGTTTTTCTGGTACAACAACGGTGACAACTCCTGGAAGGGGTTCGTGTTCGCGGCCGCGCCCGGCACGACGGTGGCCGCGACGTTCGTGAACACGACGGCGTTCGACGCGGGCGGGCACAACTCGGGCGCCGGCGGCGGCGAGTTCCGCCTGGCCGCGCCGACCACCTACTGGCAGGGCGACGGCTGGGTGCGCCGCAACACCGTGCGCGTCACCGGCAACATCGGCTTCGGCGGCGTCACGACGGTGACCACGGGACCGTACCTCGGCGGGACCCAGCAGACCGCGTTGATGAGCGGCCAGCTCGACAGCGTGCGCCTGGACCGCCTTTCCGGCACGTTCGGGACCAACCCGCAGTACGCAAGCGCCACGTTCACGTTCGTCGGCTCGATCCGTCTCACCTGCGTCTTTCCGACCCCGTGCACCACCAACACGCTGCGCGCGGCAGCCGCGGCGCGCGAGGGGCGGATGACGCCGGCGCGGCGCGCCGAATTGCCCTGGAGCTCCAGGTAGCGAGTAGCGGGTAGCGAATAGCGAATGGCGAATGGCGTACGCACCGCCACTCGCTACTCGCCATTCGCCACTCGCTACGCCATCGTCCTTCTCGTCATCAGCCTGACGTCCGCCTCCCGCAGACGGCCGACCAGCATCCGGATCACGCCCTCGGCGATCTCGACCTGCTCGTGCAGGATCTCGTAGAACGCCTCGCTCGCGATCCGCAGCACCTCCACTTCGTCCACCGCGACCGCCGAGGCGATGCGCGGCTCGTCGTCGAGCACCGCCATCTCACCCAGCGTGTCGCCGGCGCCCAGCGTGGCCAGGGTGCGGCCGTCGTCGCCGACCGAAACGCGGCCCCGGGTGATCACGTACAGGGCGTCGCCGGCGTCGCCGCGCGCGAACAGGCGGTGGCCCGGGGCGTACACCTCGACCTCCGCCACGCGGGCCAGCGGCGCGAGGTCTTCGCCCGCCACGCGTTCGAAGACCGGCGCGCTCTTCAGGAACAGGATCTTCTCGATCGTGGAGTACATCGGCTCCTCCGGGTCGGGCCGGCCGGCGATGGCCGCAAGGGCGCGCCGGGCGGTCTCACGGACCAGCGGTTCGGGATGGGTCAGCAGCGCCTCGGCCTCGAACCGCACCGCGCCGGCCGAGTGGCGGGCGAGGCCGTCCAGGGCGAGGGCCGCGACGTAGGGGTTCGGGTGCCGGCACTGGGATTGCAAGAACGCGACGGGCGACGGGGCTGGCGGCAGGCTGCGGCGCGCGTTGAGGTCCTCGTCCACGAACGGCATCACGACCGGGCGTAGCGGCGCATCGAGCAGGGTGTCGAGCACCTCGAGGGCGTTGGCGCGCCGCAGCGGCTCGCCGAGGTGCGCGCGCACGAGCCCCAGGCTTTCTCGGTCGTAGCGCAGCTCCAGCGCGCGCAGCACCCGGTGCACGGCGCGGCGACGCCGCAGCGCGAACTCCTCGTCCAGCAGGGGCGTCGCGAATGCGGCCCGGGCCCGCGTCCAGCCCGCGGTGTTGGCGTCGGCGTCGGCGATCTCGGCTTGGACCAGGGCGAGCACGGCGGGCAGCGGCTCGGCCGCGCGACCCAGCTCGCGGCGGAGGCTCGACAAGGCGGCGAGCACGCGCAGCCGGAGGTGGCTGTCGGGAGCGTGGGCGTGCACGCGGAGGAGCGAATAGATCGCGGGCTGCACGATGCGGCGCAGCAGGCGCGGCACCTGGAGCCGCACCGCGCGCGCGACCGCCGCGTTGCCGAGCAGCCCGGCCAGCGGCCGGGCCGAGGGCTCGCCCACGGCGACCAGGGCCTGGCCGGCCCGCTGCCGACATGCGGGGTCGCTGAGCAGGCCGATCAGCACCGGCACCAGGCGCGGGTCGGCAACGCCCGGCGCGGCCTTGGCCGCGGCACGGCGCACCGCCGGGTCGGGGTCGGCGAGCAGGCGCCGCAGCGGGCGATACGCGCCCGTGCCGAGGTGCCGCAACGCGCGCGCCGCCCCGATCAGGTCGTCGCGGCGGCCGGACGCGAGCAGGCGGCCCAACTCGGCGCCGCCGACGATGCCGCCCTCGACGCCGCCGTACTTGAGGAGCCCGGCCAGCGCCGCGACGCGCACATCCGGCGCGGGGTCGGCCAGCAGCGGGGCGAGGGCCTCGACCGCCTCGTCGCGGGCGGTGGCGGCGGCGGCGGCGGCCGCGGCGGCGCGGACGTCGGCCACCGGGTCCGCGAGTGCCGCGAGCGCGGGCTCGGCGTCGCCGTCCTCGGTGTGGGCGATGCGCATCAGCGCGGCCGCGCGCACCACCGGGTCGGGATGAGTGGCGAGCGCCGCGACCGCTCGGCGCACGTTGTCGTCGCGCTCGCCAGCCAGCTGCTCCAGGGCCACCAGAACCTGCTGTGGCGCGCCGTGCTCGAGCGTGCGCACCAGCACGCCGCGACCGGCCGAGTCCAGCAGGTACTCGTGGTCGAGCGCGAGGGCGCCGCGCGCGGACAGCGTGGCCTCGAGCGTGCGCAGGTAGCGCCGCTTGACGATCGGGATGTGGGCCAGCCACAGCAACACCAGCGGCCCGGTCACGAGGCCGAGCTGCTCGACCGAGAGGCGCGGCGCGAGGACCAACAGCACGAGGCCGCCTACGCCGTAGCTCAGCGGCTTCACGACCGCGTCCAGGAAGGCCCGCGTGCGCGCCTTCGTCTCGGGCGCGAACGGGACGTACAGGGCCTGTAGCGTCGTCTCGTGGATGGTGTACTGGAAGCCGTTGTCGGCGAACTTCATCACCGTCGCGACGGCCAGTTTGGGTACGGCCAGCACCATCGCGCTCGCCGCGCCGAAGACCAGCGGCATGACGCTCAGGCCCCAGGCGACGCCGTGCCGCGCGAGCAGGCGGGGGGTGACGGCGAGCTGGAACAGGAACGACACCGCGCCCGTGCCCGCGTAGAACAGCGCGAAGAACCGGGCGAGGTCGTCCTCCTGAAAGGTGGCGCGCGCGATGCGCTTGAACTGGTAATCACCGATCGTGAGCGCCACGAACGCCAGGCCGATGACCGCGGCCAGCACCCGCACGTACGGGTCGTGCACGAGGGATCTGGGCCGGCCGAGCTGCCGCGGCCGCGCGCCGGCGCGCACCGCTGCCTCCGCGCGCGCGCGGCGGCCGACCCGCGCGGCGATCGCCGCGATCCCCGCCATCAGCCCGGCCAGCACGAACAGCAGCTGCGCGGTGCCGATGGCGCGCACCACGGCCCCGGCGCCGACCCCGACGAGCACGACGCCCAGCACCCGCGCCGAGCCGATGGTTCCGAACAGCCGCTTGGCGCTACGGGCGTCGTGCAGATCCGTCGCCAACGTCCAGAACTGCACGATGAACAGGTTGGCCGCCACCTCGGACCACACATAGAAGGCGGGGTAGATCCAGGTCTGGCCGGCCCGCACGGCGACCCACGTGAGCAGGTAGGTCGCGATGCCCACGGCGAGCGACACGACGATGAGCCGCGTGCGCGCGACGCGATCGGCGAACCGCGCGTACACGACCACCGTGATCGCGGACGCGAGCCCGTACAGCACGAACATCCACGGCAGGTAGCGGATCGGGTAGCGGCTGAGGAACAGCGTGTCGCGCACGGTGCGGCCGAGGATGAACACGGCCGACGCCAGCAGCAGGTGGGCGAAGAGGAGGGCGGTGCGGGCGCCCTCGCCGGGCCGGATGCGGAGCGTCGCCTCGCAGAACTCGGCGATGGCCTGGCGCGCCCGGTTCATCCTGTGGGGTTCCTCCCCTTGCGGTACGGTGGGCGCGGCGGAGATTCCGCGTCGGTGTCCCTCTCCGATCTCCTAGAGAAGAACCGTCGCTGGGCGGCGGCGCAACTCGCGCGCGATCCGACCTTCTTCGCGCGCCTCGCCGAGGGCCAGCGCCCCCGGCTCCTGTGGATCGGTTGCGCCGACTCGCGGGTTCCGGCCGAGGAGGTCCTGGGCTGCGGTCCGGGTGAGCTGTTCGTCCACCGCAACGTGGCGAACATCGTCGCCTACAACGACGTCAACATCGCCGCCGTGCTGGAGTTCGCGCTGACCGCCCTGAACGTGCCCGACATCGTGGTCTGCGGACACTACGGCTGCGGCGGCATCCGGGCGGCCTGCGAGCCCCGCCTGCCCGCCTCCTACCTGGGCGACTGGCTGATGATCGCGGCGCGCGCCAAGCAGACGGTGGACGAGCGCCTGACCGCTGCCGGACGGCGGCCCGAGCCGGAGCCGTATCACCGGCTCGTGGTGGAGGAGAACGTGCGGCTGCAGCTGGTGCACCTGTCGCACCTCACGGTGGTGCGCCGGCAGTGGGACGAGACGCCCAGCGTCCCCCGGCTTCACGGCTGGGTGTACGACATCCACACCGGGCTCGTCAGCGAGGTGGCGCGCGGCGATATTTAGCCCGCCGCCGGGCCCGCGTGGAAGGCCCGGCCCCCCAGCCACGAGGCCGCCCGCATGGCGAAGAACAGTCTCTCCGTCACCGACAACCGCACCGGCAAGAGCTACGAGATCCCGATCGAGGAGGGCACTATCCGCGCGATGGACCTCCGCCAGATCAAGTCGGCGCCGGACGATTTCGGGCTGATGACCTACGACCCGGCGTTCATGAACACGGCGGCGTGCAAGAGCGCCATCACGTTCATCGACGGCGACAAGGGCATCCTGGAATACCGGGGCTATCCCATCGACCAGGTGGCCGAGCAGGGCTCGTTCCTCGAGGTCGCCTACCTGCTCAACGAGGGAGAGCTGCCCAGCCGCGCCCAACTCGCGAAATGGACCGCCGACGTCCGGTTCCACACTTACGTGCACACCAACATCATCAAGTTCCTCGAGGGGTTCCGCTACGACGCGCATCCGATGGGCACGCTGCTCGGCGTGGTGGGCGCGCTCTCGACGTTCTACCCCGACGCCAAGGACGTCCACGATCCGGCCAACCGCTACATCCAGCGGGTCCGGCTGATGGCCAAGCTGCCGACCATCGCGTCGTTCTGCTTCCGGCACTCGCGCGGCCTTCCCTACGAGTTCCCGCGCAACGACCTCGACTACATCGGCAACTTCGTCAACATGACGTTCAGCATCGGCGGCAAGCACGAGCCCAACAAGGTGCTGCAACGCGCCCTGGAGATCCTGCTCATCCTCCACGCCGACCACGAGCAGAACTGCTCGACCAGCGCGGTGCGCGCGGTCGGCAGCTCCGGCGTGGACCCGTTCTCGGCCGTCTCCGCGGGCATCGCGGCGCTGTACGGCCCCCTGCACGGGGGCGCCAACGAGGCCGTGCTGCGGATGCTCGACGAGATCGACACCAGGGACCGGATCCCCGCGTTCATCGAGAAGGTCAAGCGCGGCGAGGGCCGGCTGATGGGGTTCGGCCACCGGGTGTACAAGTCGTACGACCCGCGCGCCAAGCTCATCAAGAAGACCGCCGACGATGTGTTCGCCCAGACCGGGATGAACCCGAAGCTCGAGATCGCGCTGGAGCTCGAACGCATCGCGCTCGCCGACGAGTACTTCATCTCGCGCAAGCTGTACCCGAACGTGGACTTCTACTCGGGCCTGATCTACCAGGCCATGGGCTACCCGACGGACTTCTTCACCGTGCTGTTCGCGCTGGGCCGGCTGCCCGGGTGGCTGGCGCAGTGGGAAGAGATGATCAAGGACGCCGAGCAGAAGATCGCGCGGCCGCGGCAGGTGTACTTAGGGCCGAAGCGCCGCACCTACGTCCCGATCGACAAGCGGCCGTGATGTGGGGCACAAAAAAGCGATCTTGGGTCGTAGGTTAGACCCAAGACCGCTTCTTCGTGCCGCCGGGCACGTCTCTTGCCATTAGTTTTCTCCTAACTCCATGCAGACAAAGACTCTGACCCGGGCGCTGCTTGCGGCGCTGCTGGCCGCGTGCAGCGGCGAACCCCCGACGGGCCCGCCGCCTGTGGTGGTGCCCGCGGCGCTCTCGATGGTGACCCAGCCGTCGGCGACCACGCCGAACGGCGCGACCCTCGCCACCCAGCCCGTGGTGCGGCTGCGGACCGCGGACGGCGCGGTCGCCCCCGTGGCGGGCATCGTCGTCACCGCGGCCTCGACCACCGGCACCCCCGTGCTGGCCGGCGCGACGGCCACCACGGACGGGAACGGCGTCGCCACGTTCACGGGCCTCTCGCTCACCGGCACCGCCGGCAGCTACACGCTCCGTTTCAGCGTGCCGAACCTCCCGAGCGTGGATGCCGCGGCGCTGACGCTGACCCCCGGCCCGCCGGTCAAGCTCGGTTTCTCGACGCCGCCGCCGGCCAGCGCGAAGAGCGGCGCCGTGCTCGCGCCGGCGCCCGTGGTGCAGCTGCTCGACCAGTCGGACAAGCCGGGCCCCCGGGGGGGGGGCGCCGGGGCGGCGAAACCCCCGTCCGGGGGGGGGGGGGGCGCGCTCACGGTGCTGAACGCCGTGGCCACCACGTCCGCGGCGGGGCAGGCGACGTTCAGCCAGCTGATCCTGGCCGGCACGGCCGGCGCCTACACGCTGCGATTCACCGCGCCGAGCCTCGGCAGCGTGGACGCGGCGCAGCCGCTCCAGGTCACGGCGGGCGATCCGTTCGCGCTGGCCGTCACCACCCAGCCGGCCGTGAGCGTCGCGAACACGACGCCGCTCGCCACACAGCCGGTCGTGCAGCTCAGGGACGCGTGGGGCAACAACGCGCCGCAGGCCGGCGTCACGGTGCGCGCCAGCCTGGTGAGCGGCACGCCGGTGCTCGGCGGCGACTCGGTCGCGACCGACGCGACCGGCGCCGCGCCCTTCACCGCCCTCCAGCTCACCGGCCTCGCCGGCTCCTACACGCTCCGGTTCACGTCGACAGGCCTGCAGCCCGCGGTCGCCGCCGCGGCCACCGCCATTACGGCGGGTACCGCGCGACGGCTCACGATCACCACCGGACTGCCCCCGACGGCGCAGAGCGGCGTCGCGCTCACGACTCAGCCGGTCGTACAGGTGGCCGACACGTCCGGCAACGCGGTGCGCCAGGCGGGCGTGCTCGTGACCGCGTCGTTCGCCTCGGTGGCGCCGGGTGCGAGCCTGACCAACGGGACGACGACCACGGACTCGTTGGGCGCTGCCCGGTTCAACGGGTTCGCGATCGCCGGCCCGGCCGTCGCCCCGGGAACGTTGTACCTCCTCCGCTTCACCGCGCCGGCGCTGGACTCGGCGACGACCAACCCGGGCGTGGTGCTCCAGCCCGGCCCGATCTCGCAGCTCACATTCGTGACGCCGCCGAACCCGCCCATACCTGCGGCGGCCCAGGCCGGGGTCCCGCTGACGACCCAGCCGACTGTTCAACTCCGCGATGCCTTCGGCAACGCCGTCGCCCAGGCCGGCGTCGTGGTGCGCGCCAGTCTCGCGAGCGGCACCGGCACCCTAACCAACGATTCAGCCGTTACTACGCCCACCTCCGCGGGGCGAGCAGTGTTCGCCGGCCTCGCGGTCCGCGCCCTCGTGGGCTTGTACACGCTCCAGTTCACGACGCCGGGCGCGAGCCCCCTCAGCGCGGCGCCCCTGACTCTGAGCGCTGGCCCCGCAGCCACCTTCGCCTTCGTCACGCCGCCGCCGGCCGGCGCGCAGAGCGGCATCCCGCTCTCGACCCAGCCGGTGGTGCGGGTCGTGGACGTGGCGGGCAACCCGGTGTCGCTCGCGAACGCGACCGTCGCCGCGGCGACCGTCGGTGGAACGGCGACTGTGACGTTCGGCAGCGCCACGACCGACGGCTCGGGCGTCGCGGGCTTCGTGGTGCTGACGGTGTCCGGCCTCGTGGGCTCGCACACCCTGCGCTTCACAAGCGGGTCGCTCGCGGCGCTCGACGCGGCGCCGCTGGCGCTCGCCGCGGGCCCCGCGGCCTCGATCGTGCTCACCGTCCAGCCCCCGGCGACCGCGCAGAGCGGCATCGCGTTCACCGCCGACCCGGTCGCGCACGTCGCGGACGCGGCGGGCAACCCGATCGTGACCACGGCGGCGTTCGCCACGGTCGCGGGCGGCGGCGTGAACGTCACCAACGGCGCCACGACCACCGACGGGGTTGGCAACGCGACATTCGCGGGCCTCACCCTGGAAGGGCCGGCCGACCTGTACCGGCTCCAGTTCAGCGCGGGGGGGCACACCGTCACCGCGGCGTCCCTGACCTCGTTGACGGCGGGCGCGCCCGCGAGCCTGACGGTCGCGACCGAGCCCGCGACCACCGCGGTCAACGGTGTCGCGCTCGCCACCCAGCCGGCCGTCGTGGTCGAGGACGGGGCCGGCAACCTGGTCCCAGGCGTCACGGTCACCGCCACCACCACATCGGGCGTCACGCTGTCGGGGGCGACCGCCGTGACGGACGGGTCCGGCACGGCCGCGTTCGCCGATCTCACGCTGACGGGCACGGTCGGCTCCTACACGCTGAGCTTCGCGGCCGTCGCGGCCGGCCAGAGCGCCGGAACGGCCACCGTGCTGTCGGCCGGCGCCCCGGCGACCGTGACGATCCAGCAGCCGCCGCCCGGCAGCACGGAGAGCGGCATCGCGATGACGCCGGCGCCGAGCGTCCTGGTGCGCGACGCGTCGACGAACGTGGTCCCCGGGGTTTCGGTCACGGTCGCGGCGGTCGGCACGAGCCCGACCGTGGTGGGCGGCACGGCGACCACGAACCCGGGCGGCGTGGCCACGTTCGGCACGCTGGCGCTGGGCGGCGTCGTCGGACCGCACACGTTGCGGTTCACGGCCGGCGCGGCATTCGCCGACGCGGCGACCACCGTAAGCGCCGGCTCCGCGGCCATCATCACGGTGGTGCAGGAGCCCTCGCTCGTGGGCCAGGTCGGAGTCGCGCTCCCGCAGCAGCCAAGCGTGAGGGTCGCGGACGGAGGCAACGCACCGCTGGCCAACGCCGTCGTCACGGCCGAGCTCGTGAGCGGCTCGCTGACCATCCTGAACGGCCTCGCCGTCACGGATGGGAGCGGCATTGCGAGCTTCGGCGGCCTCTCGCTGGTGGGAGTCACCGGCAGCTACCAGCTGCGGTTCCGGATGAACGCGCTCACCGCCGACGCGGCCGCGGCCACAGCGCTCGGCGTCGGCCCGGCCACCGGGCTCGCGATCGTCACGGAGCCCTCGCTCACGGCGAACAACGCGCAGCCGCTCGCGACGCAGCCGGTCGTGCGCGTGATGGATGCCGGGGGCAACACGGTGCCCTCGAGCAGCGCGATGGTCACGGCCTCGCTGACCGGGTCCGGCGGCCCGATGCTCACGAACGCGAGCGCGACGGCCTCCGCCGGCGTGGCCACGTTCGGCAACCTGACGTTGACCGGCCTCGTGGGCAGCTACCGCCTGCGGTTCTCGGGCGTGGGCCCCTCCCTGGATGCCGCCGCGCCGACCGTGCTCGGCGCCGGCTCCGCGGCGGCGCTCTCGTTCACGACGCCGGTGCCCCACCAGGCGCTGGTTGGCCGGCCGCTGGCGCCGGGGCCGGTCGTGCAGCTGCAGGACGTGTCGGGGAACCCGGTCGCCGGGGGCGGCGTGACCGTGGATGCCGGGGTCGCGGCGGGCAGTCCGACGTTGGCGGGCGCGAGTGTCGCCACGGGCGGCACCGGGGCGGCCGCCTTCACCGCGCTCGCGGTCACGAACCCGGCGGGCGTCTATCGTTTCCGCTTCACCAGTGGCGCGCTGCCGGCGCTCACGGCGCCGGACTCGACGGTCATCGCCACGCCGCTCACCAGCGGGGCGCCGGTGATCAACCTGACCAGCACTGTCGACGGGGAGCTGCGCTACGGCATCGTCGTACCCCCGGGGACGACGCAGCTCAGGCTCGAGATCAGCGGCGGCACCACGTTCGACGACCCCGACCTGCTGGTGCGGTTCGGGGCCGTCCCGGACGTCAACCGGCTGCTGTTCGACTGCGGGCCCGGCCCGGGTGAGGGCGCGGGCGCCCAAGAGATATGCACGTTCAACAACCCGACGCCTGGCGAGTGGTACGTGACGATTTATGCGTTCCTGAGCTTCCAGAACATCCAGCTGGTCGCGACCATCACGCCGTAGCGCGGCCGATGGCGCCGCGCCGCGCCGCAGACGATATTCTCGGCGAGCGTTTCCCCCCCCCCCCCCCCCCAGACCCTCGCACGACCGATGCGCCTCACCGCCGCCTGCGCGGCAACCCTGCTCGCACCATGGTTGCCACTCGCCGCCCAGGGCGCGGCCGCCCCCACCCCCCCCGGGTCGACCCCCGTGCTCGTCGTCCACGTCACCGTGGACCAGCTGCGCGGCGACTACCTGGAGCGGTGGCGCGCGGAGTGGACCGGCGGCTTCGCGCGGCTGCTGCGCGAGGGCGCCTGGTTCAGCGACGCGCACCAGGACCACGCGATGACGGAGACCGCGCCCGGCCACGCCAGCGTGCTGTCCGGGCGGAACCCGCGCGGGACCCGCATCATCCGCAACGAGAACGGCGTGGAGGACGCGGGGACCACGCTCGTCGGGTGGAGCGATCCGGGCGCCTCGCCGCTCCGGTTCCGGGGTACCGCGCTGTTCGACTGGATCGCCGCCCGGTGGCCCGACGCGCGCGCCCTCAGCGTCTCGCGCAAGGATCGCGGCGCGATCCTGCCGATCGGACGCGCGATGCAGGACGTGTACTGGTGGCACCGCGGATCGTTCACCACCAGCACGTACTACGCGGACACCCTGCCCGCGTGGGTGCGGCGGTTCAACGCGGCGGAGCTGCCGCGGTTCCAGTTGCAGACCGCGTGGACGCTGCTCCTGCCGGAGGCCGCCTACCCGGAGCCCGACGATCAGCCCTGGGAGGGTGACGGGGGGGGGGGGCGTCGGCGACCTTCCCCCACGTTCGGCCCGAGAGCGTGGCCGTGACCGTGCGCTCGTTCGGCGTGTCGCCATGGATGGATGACGCGACTCTCGCGCTCGCGCTCGACGGCGTCGAACGGCTCGACCTGGGGCGCGGGCCGCACCCTGACCTGCTGGCCGTGAGCCTGTCGTCCACGGACAACATCGGCCACGCGTTCGGCCCCGATTCGCGCGAGATCCACGACCAGCTGCTGCGGCTCGATCGTGTGCTCGGTGTGTTCCTGGACTCGCTGGGCCGGCTGCGCGACCCCGCCCGCATCATCCTGTCGCTCAGCGCCGACCACGGCGTCACGCCGCTGCCGGAGTACGCGCGCGCCCACGGCGCGGCCGACGCGCAGCGCGTGAGCCTGGACACGTTGTGGCTCCGGCTGTGGGGCGAGCTCCAGGCGGCCGCGGGCCCCGGGCCGTGGATTCGGTTCTTCGATCTCGGGCTGCTCGCCCTCGACCGCCGCAACCTGGCGGCCCGCCGCGTCGACGTGGACTCGCTGGTGGGCGCCGTCCGTGCCGCGGTGCTGCGGCATCCCGGGGTCCAGCGGGTGGACACGCGCCGCACGCTGGCGCGCGCCGACACCGCGCGCGACGCGGTCGCGCGCCGCTGGATCCATTCCGCGCCGGCGGATGTCGGGGGCGAGCTGTTCATCACGCTGCGGCCCTCCAACGTGTGGGGCGCGCGCCGCATCGCCGAGCACGGCGTGCCGCTGGATCCCGACACGCACGTGCCGATCATCCTGTGGGGGGCGCCGTTCCGGCCCGGCACCTACGCGAACCGGGTGAGCGTCACCGATATCGCACCAACGCTGGCCCGGGTCCTCGGGATCCGGCCGTCCGAGCGCGTCGACGGGCGGGTGCTGGGGGAGGCGCTGCGGTGAGCGCGCCCGATGCCGTGGACGGCGCTCAGCCGCGGTTCGTGCCCCTGGCGTTCGAGCGCCTGCCAGCACCGGAGATGCTGGCTCGGGGGCGCGCGTTCCTGGCCGACATGGGCCGCCGCCGCACGACCCGGCACTTCTCCGCGGAGCCGGTGCCCCGCGAGCTGATCGAGCTTGCGGTGCGCACCGCCGGTACCGGGCCCTCGGGCGCTCACCAGCAGCCGTGGACGTTCGTGGTGGTCGACGATCCGGCGCTGAAGGCACGCATCCGCGCGGCGGCGGAAGCGGAGGAGCGGCTCAACTACGCCGGCCGGATGCCTCCGGACTGGATCGAGGCCCTGAGCCCCCTCGGCACCGACGCGATCAAGGCGCACCTCACCGTCGCGCCCTATGTCGTGGTACTGTTCGAGCAGCGCTACGGCTTCCGGCCGGACGGCACGAAGCGCCCGCACTACTACGTGCAGGAGTCGTGCGGGATCGCGGCCGGCCTCTTCATCGCGGCGGTGCACCGGATGGGCCTGGTCACGCTGACGCACACACCGAGCCCGATGGGCTTCCTGAGCGACGTCCTCGGCCGTCCGGCCAACGAGCGGCCGTATCTGGTGATGCCCGTGGGCTACCCGGCGGCGAACGCGCAAGTGCCGGACCTGGTGCGCAAGCCGCTGGAGGCGATCTGCGCCTGGAACGCTGGGGGAGGGTAGATGGCGGGGCGAAAGCTGTCGTCGAAGGCCGAAGAGGAAGTCGGATTCATGGAGCAGCTGCTCGCGCGGTGCGACGCGCTGGCGCGCCCCATCGAGGAATACGCGGCGGCCAAGAAGAACGCGGATCAGTTCGGCCAGCAGGTGGTGCGGGCGCTCCAGGAGATGCGCCAGCACGCCATGATGAAGAACCTCGGCCCAGTGGCCGACGCGGCCGGCGTGCTGTCGGTGCAATGCGGCCGCGGCAGCCCGATCATGCGCGCGCGCACCATGCGCGAGGGCATCGTGGGCTTCAAGCAGCTGATCGAGCGCTCGATGAAGGCCATGATTGACGCCGACCAGCGCCAGCAGCACGAGAAGGAAGTCGACCTGCAGCGCGCCAGGGAGGCGGAGAAGGCGGCCGCGCAGCGGATGGCCGAGCGGGCCCTGCGCGAGGACGAGGAGGTGCGCGCCAAGGCCGCGGCGGCGGGCCCGGCAGCGCCGAAGCCCGCGGCGCCGACCCCCAAGCCTGAGGCGAAGCCCTGATGGCGGTATTGGACAAGTTCATCCAGGCGATGTTCGAGCACGGCGCCTCGGCGCTGCGGCTGGCCAGCGGCCAGATGGTGGTGCTGGAGGTGGACGGCTCGGACCGTCCGGTCACGAAGGACCCGCTGCCCAAGCCGCAGATCATGGCGCTCGTGCGCGAAATCGCGCCGGACGGCATGAGGGAGCACCTCGAAGCCGAGTCGCGGATGGCGTTCGGCTACGCCGTGGACGGCAAGCGCGTGGACGTGGAGATCGCGCACATGGGCCAGGAGGTCGTCATTTCGGTGGCACCGGCCAAGCCGCGCCGCTCGTCCGCCGCGATCTCGATGCCCATGGAGGCGCATGCGTCCCACGCGGAAGCTGCGGGCGCGCCGGCCGCGGTGCACGCGTCGGACCGCGTCGGCGCCGAGGTCGCCGCCGCGGAGGAGCGGCTCCAGGGCATGTTGCGCAAGCTGGTGGAGTCCAAATCGTCGGACCTCCACCTCCGCGTCGGCGAGCCCCCGATCATCCGCCAGTCCGGCGTGATGAAGCGGCTCGAGGGGCACCAGGCGCTCACGGTGGACGAGATGACCGCGCTGGTCCACAGCATCATACCGGAGCGCAACAGGAAGGAGTTCGCCGAGAGCAACGACACCGACTTCGCCTACGAGATCCTCGACCTGGCGCGGTTCCGTTGCAACGTGCTGCGCGATCGGAAGGGGCCCGCTGCGGTCTTCCGCGTCATCCCGACGACCGTGCAGACGGTGGACGAGCTCGGCCTGAGCGACGAGGTACAGAAGCTGTGCTTTCTCAGCAAGGGGCTCGTGCTCGTGACGGGGCCGACGGGCTCGGGAAAGTCCACGACGCTGGCGTCGATGGTCGACCTGGTCAACCGTAAGCGCACCGACCACGTCATCACGATCGAGGACCCGATCGAGTTCGTGCACCCCAACAAGGGGTGCGTGATTACCCAGCGGCAGGTACACCTGCACACGGACTCGTTCAAGCGCGCCCTGCGCGCCGCCCTGCGCGAGGACCCCGACATCGTGCTGGTCGGCGAGATGCGTGACCTCGAGACGGTCGCGATCGCCATCGAGACCGCCGAGACCGGCCATCTCGTGTTCGGCACGCTGCACACCACGACCGCGCCCTCGACCGTGGACCGGATCATCGACCAGTTCCCGGCCGACCGGCAGAGCCAGATCCGCGTGATGCTCTCCGAGTCGCTCAAGGGCGTGGTGTCGCAGGTGCTGTGCAAGAAGATCGGCGGCGGCCGCGTGGCGGTGCGTGAGATCCTGATCACGATCCCGGCGATCGCCAACCTGATCCGCGAGGGCAAGACCTTCCAGATCCAGTCGATGATGCAGACGAACAAGAAGGTGGGCATGGTGACGATGAACGACGCGCTCCTCGACGTGGTGGAGAAGAAGCTCGTCGAGCCGGCGGACGCCTGGGTCAAGGCCGTGGACAAGGGCAACTTCGAGGCGATGCTGAAGGCCAAGGGCCACGACGTGGGCTTCCTGAAGAATGTGCAGCAGGCCTAGCGTCCTCGGACTGCTGGCAGTGCTCGGCTGCCTCGCCGTCGCGGCCCCGATCGCAGCCCAGCGCGGCCACGAGGGCGCGCCCGAGCCGTTCCGCCTGCCCGACATCCTGAGCGCGCCGTTCCCCACCGAGCTCGTGGCCTCGCCCGACGGCCGGGCCGTGGCATGGCTCGGCTACGAGGAAGGCCGCCGCAACGTGTGGATCGCCGAGGCCCCGGCGTTCCGCGCCCGCCGCCTCACGCGGCAGACCGCGGACGACGGCCAGCCGCTGTCGGCGCTCACCTGGACGCCGGACTCGCGCGCGCTCCTCTACGTGCGGGGCGGCGCGCCCGGCTCGAACTGGGACGTGACCGTCCCGATCAACCCCACCAGCGATCCGCGCGGAGCGGAGCAGGCGATCTGGATCGTGTCGCGCGCCGCCGGCGCACCGCGGCGCATCGGTGAGGGGCACACGCCCGTGCCCAGCCCCACCGGCGACCGCGTGGCGTTCCTGCTGCGTGACACGGTGCGGGTGGCGCCGCTCCGCGTCACCGGCGCGCCGCAGATCCTGTTCCGCGCGCGCGGCCAGAGCGCGCGACCGGCGTGGTCGCCCGACGGCCGGCGACTCGCCTTCGTGAGCCGGCGCACCGACCACAGCCTGATCGGCGTCCTCGACGTGGCGCGGCGCGACATCCGCTGGCTGGCGCCGACCAGCGCGCGCGACGACTTCCCGCGCTGGTCCCCCGACGGCACGCGCGTCGCGTTCATCCGCCGGATCGGCGCCACCTTCGGAACCGGCGCGCCGCTGCCCCCGGTCGCCGGCGAGCCGGTCCCGCCGTTCACCATCGCGGTGGTGGACCTCGCCACCAGTGAGCTGCGCGAAGCCTGGCGCTCGCCGGCCGGTCCCGACGGCGCGCTGCCCGGGCTGGGCGCGGAGTGGAGCCTGGTCTGGGCCGACACCACCACGCTGCTGTTCGCGTCGGAGCAGACCGGGTGGCTCGGACTGTACGCGGTGCCGGCGCAGGGCGGCACTGCCACCCGCCTGACGCCCGAGCGCTGCGAAATCCAGAACGTGCGCCTGACGCGCGACCGCGCCCGTGTCGTGTTCGACTCGAACTGCGGCGACATCGACCGCCGCCACATCCAGGACATCAACCTGGCCACGCGCGAAGTGCAGGCCGTCACCCGCGGTACCGGCCTCGAGTGGGCGCCGGCACCGCTGGAGGATGGGCGCGTCGTCGTGCTGCGCTCCGACGCCCGGCGCCCGGCCTCGCCGGGCCTCGCCGACGCCGAAGACGGCGCGAGCCTCGCGGGCTGGCCGCGTCCCACCGGCTTCCCGCTGGAGCAGCTGGTCGAGCCGGAGGCGGTGGTCGTGCGCGCGGCCGACTCCACGGCCGTGCACCTGCAGGTGTTCGTGCCGCCCAACCACGGTCCCCCCCCCCCGGGCCGCCACGCCGCCGTGTTGTTCTTCCACGGCGGGCCCCAACGCCAGATGATGCTGGGCTGGCACGACCGCGGCTACTACCACAACGCGTATGCCCTCAACCAGTACCTGGCGAGCCGGGGGTTCATCGTGGTCTCGGTGAACTACCGCGGCGGCATCGGGTACGGCCGCGCGTTCCGCGAGGCGCCGCGGCGCGGCCGGTTCGGCGCGTCGGAGTACCAGGACGTGCTGGCGGCGGCCGCGTGGCTCCGGGCCCGGCCCGACGTGGACAGCACCCGCATCGGCTTGTGGGGCGGGTCGTATGGCGGGTACCTCACCGCGCTCGGGCTGGGCCGCGACTCGGACCTGTTCGCCGCGGGCGTGGACCTGCACGGCGTCCACGATTACGCCATCGCGCTCACCACGGCGCCCAACGCCAACGACTCGGCCATCGCGCTCGCGCGCCGCAGCTCACCGGTCACCGCGGTCGAGACCTGGCGCTCCCCGGTGCTGCTGATTCACGGCGACGACGACCGGAACGTGGAATTCCAGCAGACGACCGACCTGTACGCCCGCCTGCGGCGGCGCAACGTCCAGGTCGAGGAGCTGGTTTTCCCCGACGAGCTGCACGGGTTCCAGCGGCACGCCAGCTGGCTCGCCGCCTATCAGGCCGCCGGCGCCTTCTTCGTCCGCACGCTGGGGACCGCCGTCCGGTAAGGCGGATTCCGGCTAGTCCGGTTTCGCCTCGTCCTCCCACTTCGCGCCGGGCTGGAGCACGCGCACTTCGATCGCGCCCATCAGCGCGAAGGCGTGCACGTGCAGCCGCGGGCGCCGCGGGTCGGTCGAGCCGCTCTCCTGGCTGACCCGGTCCAGTCCGCCCATCAACGCGCCACCCGACACGTCCACGTCGAGCCCCGGCGGAACGGCGACCTCGATGCCGCCCCACATCGTGAACAGGTGGACGTGCGTGGTGCCGGGTTGGAGCACCGCTTCGCGGAAGTCGAGGAACGCGCCGCCCATCATGGCGAAGCCGAGGTGGCGGCGCGCCGGCGCCCAGCGCCCCTTCCGGTCCAGGGCCCCCATCATGATGAACGTGACGTGCGAGGCCCGACGGCGCGGCTGATCCACCGCGAACTCGGCGGGGTTCTTCGCCGGCAGCACCTCGCGCTTCGCGTCGAGCCCGGCGAGCGCCGCCTCGAGGTCCTCGGCCTGCTGGGCGCGCACCGCGATCTCGATCCGCCGCTCGAAGTCCTCGAGCTCGATCCGCCCGTCGGCGAACGCGCTCGACAACCGCTCCACCGCGGCCTCGCGGCGCTCGGGGGTCACCGCCGGCACCGGCGGCCGCGGGGAAGGGGCGGGCTGGTCAGCCACGGTCCGCCACCGCCACGGCATCGCGCTTCACCTTGCCGAGGCTGCCCAGCTGCGCAATGTCGCGCGGGAAAAACAGGGCGATGTTCCAGTCGATGAGCACCCGCACCTTGCGCGCCAGCGTCGGCAACGCGAGCAAGTGATAGGTCCGCACGATCCACCACGCCAGCGGGCCGCTCACCGGCACCCCGAGCATCCGGCCGGCCCCGTCGTGCTTGCCCAGGCCCGCGAGCATCCCGAGGTTGCCGTGCGCGAACGGCTTGGTTGGCGCACCCGCCAGCGCGGCGGCAACGTTCCTGGCGAGCGTCTTGGCCTGGCGCAGCACGTGCTGGGCGGTCGGGGGCGCGGGGGCGCCGCCGGCTTTCGCGTCCGGAACAGCGGCGCTGTCGCCCAGCGCCCACACGCCGCTCGCGCCGCGCACCCGAAGGTCCGGCTCGCACAGCACGCGCCCGCGCTCGTCACGCTCGGCCCCGATCTGGACGGTCAGGGGGTGCGCCACCGCGCCGGCGGTCCACACGACCGTCCGCGTGGGCACGATGTCGCCGCCGGTCAGCTCGACCGACGTGTCGCGCACCTCGCGCAGCGTCGTCGCCGCGCGGATCTCGATGCCCTTGCCGATGAGCCGCCGCTGCACGCGCAGGGCGAACTCCTCGCCCAGGTCGCGCATGATCGTCGGCCCGGCCTCGAGCACCACGAAGCGCAACCGGCCCGCGTCGAGGCTCGGGTAGTACCGCAGCGCCTCCAGCGCCATCGCGTGCAGCTCGGCCGCGGCTTCGACCCCGGCGTACCCGCCGCCCACGAACACGAAGCACAGCAGCGACCGGCGCGCCTCGTCGTCCGCCGCGGCGTCGGCCAACTCGAGGTGCTGCAACACGCGGTTGCGGAGGTAGATCGCCTCGGCCAGCGTCTTGAACCCGATCGCATGCTCCCTGAGTCCCGGCACGCTCCCGGGCATCCGCGTGGTGCTGCCGAGCGCGAACACGAGGTGATCGTACGACAGCGTCCGCGGCGCGCCGTCCGGCGGCTCGAATTCCACGGTGCGCCCCGCCGGGTCCACGCCCGTCACCTCGCCGATGACGACGCGCGTGCGCGACAGCGCGGTCCGCAGCGGCACGACCACGTGGCGCGGCTCCAGCGCGCCTCCCGCCGCCTCGGGCAGCAGCGGCGTGTACAGCATGTAGTTCTCGTTCGACACCAGCACGATCTCGTGCTGTCCGCGCGGCAGCCGCCGCTCGAGGTAGCGGGCCGTGTAGAACCCGCCGAAGCCCCCGCCGAGAATGAGGATGCGCGCCACTACGTCACCGTGTATTCCGGGCCGCTCCCGCCTTCCGGCGGCGTGAACCGGCCCCCCTTCGCGCTGATCGCGCCGCACTGCACGCAGTTCGGCGGGTTCACGCGCAGCACCTTCCGGCCGGCGTCGTCGGTCGCCCACTCGTACACCGCCGCCGGGCACATCGCGATCCAGGCGTTCGCCACGTCCTCGGGCACGTCGGTGCGGATGCGGAGGTGGTTGGGTTGGGTGTCGCGGGTGCGGTTGCCGCTCGCGTACACGCTCGAGAGCTTATCGAACGTCACGCGGCCGTCGGCCCTGGGATAGGTGCGGCCGCCGGGTTCGACCGACGTGTCGGCGCTCGCCTCGGAGCGGAACCGGCCGCCCGGGAACGCACCCGCGGTGAGCGTCATCAGACCCGCCATCGCGCCGCCGGCCACGAGTCCGGCGTTCATCGCCTGCCGCATGTTGCGCACGCGCCGGAGATCCCGGCCGATGAAGCTGGCGCGCACGGCCGCGTCGTAGCCGTCGAGCACACCGGGCGCGCGCGGGTCCTTGCCCGCGCGCAACGCTTCGAAGATCGTCTCGGCCGCCAGCATCCCCGACCACATCGCGTAGTGGATCCCCTTGATGGCCGGCACGTTCACGAAGCCCGCGCAGTCGCCGGTGAACAAGGAGCCCCCCCCGGGCACGGCGAGCCGGCGCGGCAGCGCGTACCAGCCGCCCTCGGGAATCGTCTTCGCGCCCCAGCCCCCCCCCCGCTCGTGGCGCGTGCCGCCCTTGATGATGCCCGCCACCAGGGGATGGAGCTTGAGCTGCTGCAGCAGGTCGTGCGGGCTGAGCGAGTTGTCGGCGTAGTCGAGGCCCACCACGATGCCGAGCGACACCTGGTGCGGGCCCATCGGGTAGATGAAGGTCCCGCCGAACTCGCGCCAGCGCCTGCCGCTCCGGAGCGGCCAGCCCACGGTGTGGATCACCCGGTCGAGCGGCTTCGGCACCTCCCACACTTCCTTCACGCCGAGCGAGTACGACTGCGGGTTCTCGCCGTGAAGACCCTGGTGCGCGATCAGGGACTGCGCCAGGTGCCCGATCACACCTTCGGAAAGCACGGTGGCGCGGGCATGGATCTCGGCGCCGGGTTCGTGGTTCGACATCGGCGAGCCGTCGCGGTCCAGGCCCTTGTCGCCGCTCCTGATGCCGTGCACCGCGCCGTCCTGCATCAGCAGCGTGGTCGCGGTCGTCTCGTTGAGCAGCATGACGCCCATGGCCTCGGCCCGCTCGGCCATCCAGCGCGCGACCTCGCTGAGCGAGGCCGAGTGGTTGCCGTGGTTTTTCATCGTGGGCGGGGTGGGGACGCGGATCGCGCCGGTCTCGGTGAGGAGGTAGACCGCCTCGCCCGTGACCGGTCCCCGGAACGGCAGCCGGGCGTCGGGCACGTCGGGGAACAGCTTTCGCAGCGCGACCGGGTTGATCACCGCGCCCGAGACCAGGTGCGCGCCGGGGTACTTGCCCTTCTCGACGACGGCGATGGGCACCTCGCCCAGCCGTTCCTTCACGTCGGGCGCCGACTCGAGCAGCTGCGCCAGCCGGATCGCGCCCGCCAGGCCGGCGGGCCCGCCGCCCACGAACAACACGCCGACGTCGATGCGCTCGTCCGCGCCGGCCGCGGGCGGCGCGATGAACTCGGTCGGCGCGATCGTGGGCGCGTAGTCGGCGGGGATGCGGGACACGGGGCGGGCTCCCTGGATCGGGTCGGCTCGGCTGCACCAAGGTAGCGCCCCGCGCCGCGTGCGCGAAGGGCGTGTATCTTAGGGGTCGCTTCCCCACACGAGGGCCCACCATGCCGCGCGTTCGCTCGTTCGCCCGCCTCCTCGTCGCCATCGGTATCGCCGCCGGAACCACGCCGGCCAGAGCCCAAGAGCCGTACCGCCGTCCGCCGCAGGTCGTGCAGGATGTGCTCGATGCGCCGCCCCTGCCGTTGGTCGCGTTCAGCTACGACCGGCAGTGGATGGTCCTCGCCTCGCGCGCCAGCTACCCGTCCGTCGAAGAGCTGGCGCAGCCGATGCTGCGGCTGGCCGGCCAGCGGATCAATCCGCGCACCAACGGGCCGCACCGCGGCCCGCGGTTTACGGGCTTCACGATCAAGCGGATCGCCGACGGTACCGAGCGCGCCATCGCGACGCCGGCCGGCGCGGCGCTCAGCGCCCCGCAGTGGTCGCCGGACGGCCGCCACCTGCTGTTCACGGTCACGCGCGAGACCGGCGTGGAGCTGTGGATCGCCTCGACCGAGACCGGGCAGGCCTGGGCCGCGACCGAGCCGGTGATCAACACGGCCATGGGCGGATGCCGGTGGATGCCCGACGGCGCGGACGTGCTTTGCGCCCGGACCGTCGCGAACCGCGGCCCGGCTCCCGTCGAGCCCGCGGTGCCGACCGGACCGACGTTCCAGGGGAGCGAGGGCCGCCGCGCCGCCGTGCGCACCTACCAGGATCTGCTCGCTTCGTCGCACGACGAGCGGCTGTTCGAGTACTACGGCACGTCGCAGCTCATCCGCATCACCGTCGCGAGCCGGCAGGTGCGGCCGATCGGCGCGCCCGGGATCATCCGCGACGTCGAGCCGAGCCCCGACGGGCGCTACCTGCTGGTCACGAGCGCGCAGCGGCCGTTCTCGTTCCGTGTGCCGGTCGGCTTGTTCCCGCAGAAGGTCGAAGTGTGGTCCGCCGACGGCGCGCCCGTGCGCACCGTGGCCGACCTGCCGCTCGGCGACCAGATCCCGCAGCGCGGTGTTCGTGCGGGGCCGCGCAACGTGTCGTGGCGCCCCGACCGCCCGGCCACGCTGGTGTGGACGGAAGCGCTGGACGGCGGCGACCCGGGCCGGCCGGCGGAATTCCGCGATCGGCTGGTCGCCGCGGACGCCGCGGGCGGCGCGACCCTGGACCTGGCGCGGCTCGGGCAGCGCATTACCGCCGTCCGCTGGCTCGAGCGCGGCGGCCGGGCACTGATCGCTGAAGTCGACCGCGACGCGCGGCGCGCACGCACCTGGCTGCTCTCGACCGAGCCCGCCGGGACGCTCGGCCTGCGCCTGGTGCACGAGCGCCAGAGCGAGGATGCCTACGCCGATCCCGGCCAGCCGCTGACCCGGCCCGGCGCCGGCGGGCCCATGGTCGTGACCTCCGCCGACGGCAATGCGATCTACTTTGGCGGGGCGGGCGCGTCGCCGGAAGGCGACCGGCCGTTCCTCGACCGGCTCGACCTCGGCACGCTGCGGACCTCGCGGTTGTGGCACTCCGAGGCGCCGTACCTCGAGAGCGTGATCGCCGTGCTCGATGCCGGCGCGCAGCGCGTCATCACCTCGCGCCAGTCCCGCACCGAGCCGCCGAACTACCTTCTGCGCGACCTGCGCGCCAGGACCGACCGCGCGCTGACGGCGTTCCGCGACCCGGCCCCGCAGCTCCAGGGCATCCGCCGCGAGCAGGTCACGGCGCGGCGGCCCGACGGCGTGCAGCTCACGGGCACCCTGTACACCCCGCCCGGCTGGCAGAGCGGGCAGCGCATCCCGCTCGTCATGTGGGTTTATCCGGCCGAGTTCGCGTCGGCCGACGCGGCCGGCCAGGTGCGCGGCTCACCGAACCGCTTCACGACTATCGGCGGCGCGTCGCACCTGTTCTTCCTCACCCAGGGCTACGCGGTGCTCGACAACCCGAGCCTGCCCGTGGTCGGAGGCGACACCGCCAACAACGGTTACGTGCGCCAGGTGGTCATGGGCGCGCAGGCCTGGATCGACCGGATGGTCGAGCTCGGCGTGACCGACCGCGACCGCGTCGCCGTGGGCGGCCACAGTTACGGCGCCTTCACGACGGCGAACCTGCTGGCGCATTCCGACCTGTTCCGCGCCGGCATCGCGCGCAGCGGCGCCTACAACCGCACCCTCACGCCGTTCGGCTTCCAGAACGAGCAGCGCACCATCTGGCAGGCGCCCGACGTGTACCTCGCGATGTCGCCGTTCATGTATGCCGACCGCATCAACGAGCCGATCCTGCTGATCCACGGCGAGGCCGACGACAACTCGGGCACCTTCCCCGTCCAGTCGGAGCGGCTGTACGCCGCGCTTCAGGGCCACGGCGCCACGGTGGAGTTCGTGCTGTACCCGCACGAAGCCCACGGCTACCAGGCGCGCGAAACGCTGATGGACTGCGTGGCCCGGATGATCCAGTGGCTCGACCGCTACGTGAAGAACGCCGGGCCGCGGCCCGCGGTCACCACGACGTCGGACCGGTAGGCGCACCGGCGTGACCGACCAGCCCGACCCCGTCCAGGACGCGCTCGTCGCGGGCGCGAAACAGTCGCGTGAGGCCTGCTCGCCGCGCGAGCGGGCGCCGCTGCACCTGGCCATCTGGAAGCGGCTCAAGTGGCCCTTGGTCGGGCTGGGCCTGTTCGCGCTGTTCGAGCTGGTCATGTTCGCGGCGGGTAGCACCATCGGGGGCAAGTTCTGACGACGAATTCCTTCGGCAGCAAGGCGAGCCTCAAGGTCGGCACGCGCGCGTACACGATCTTCCGGCTCGACGCGCTGGCCGGGGCCGGGCTGGACCCCGGCCGCCTGCCCTTCTCGCTGCGCATCCTGCTGGAGAACCTGCTGCGCACCGAGGACGGCGTGAGCGTCCGGCGGCAGGATATCGAGGCGCTCGCGCGCTGGGACCCCAAGGCCGAGCCGTCGCACGAGATCGCGTTCATGCCGGCCCGGGTGCTGATGCAGGACTTCACCGGCGTGCCGGCGGTGGTGGACCTGGCCTCGATGCGGGACGCGATGCGCGCGCTGGGCGGCGACCCCGGGAAGATCAACCCGCTCCTGCCGGCCGAGCTGGTCATCGACCACTCGGTCCAGGTGGACGCATTCGGCACGCGGATGGCGTTCGCGCAGAACGCCGAGCTCGAGTTCGAGCGCAACCGGGAGCGCTACGCGTTCCTGCGGTGGGGCCAGAAGGCGTTCCGCAACTTCAGCGTCGTGCCGCCGGACACCGGCATCGTGCACCAGATCAACCTCGAGTACCTGGCGCGGGTCGTGTTCACCACCGAGGGCGACGCCCCGCTGGCCTATCCGGACACGCTGGTCGGCACCGACTCGCACACCACGATGATCAACGGCCTCGGCGTGTTAGGGTGGGGTGTCGGTGGCATTGAAGCCGAAGCGGCCATGCTTGGGCAGCCGATGTCCATGCTGATCCCGCAGGTGGTCGGCTTCCGCCTGACCGGCGCCCTGGCCGAGGGCGCGACCGCGACCGACCTCGTGCTCACCGTGACCGAGATGCTGCGACGCAAGGGCGTGGTCGGGAAGTTCGTCGAGTTCTACGGGCCCGGCGTTTCCAACCTGCCCATCGCCGACCGGGCCACGATCGCCAACATGGCGCCCGAGTACGGCGCCACCTGTGGCATCTTCCCGGTGGACGCCGAGACGCTGCGGTATCTCGCGTTCACGGGGAGGCCGCAGTGGCGGCTCGACCTGGTCGAGGCCTACGTGAAGGAGCAGGGCCTGTTTCACGGGCCCGGCGCCGCGGAGCCGGTGTTCAGCGACACGCTCGCGCTGGACCTCGCGCAGGTCGAGCCGAGCGTCGCGGGGCCGAAGCGGCCGCAGGACCGGGTGGCGCTGCGCAGCGCCCGCGACTCGTTCCTCGCCGTGCTGCCCTCGCTGATCTCGCCGACCTCGCCCATCGCGCCGCCCGCCGACGTGAGGGACCACTTCGAGAGCGAGGGCGGCATTCCGTTCGTGCCCAGCGGCAACGCCACCGGCGGCGGGGACGGGGGCGTGGCGGCACCGCCGCGCCGTCCCACCAGCGTGCGGGTCGTGGTGGACCGGGTCGAGTGCAAGCTCCACCACGGTTCCGTCGTCATCGCCGCGATCACTAGCTGCACCAACACCTCGAACCCGTCGGTGCTGGTCGCGGCGGGCCTGCTCGCGAAGCGCGCGGTCGAGAAGGGCCTCGAGTCGCGCCCCTGGGTCAAGACGTCGCTGGCGCCCGGCTCGAAGGTCGTCACCGACTACCTCGCCGAGGCCGGCCTGACGCCGTTCCTCGAGAAGCTGGGCTTCCACCTCGTGGGCTACGGCTGTACCACGTGCATCGGCAACAGCGGCCCCTTGCCCGAGCCGGTGTCGCGCGCGGTGAAGGAAGGCGAGTTGGTCGTCGCGGCGGTGCTGTCGGGCAACCGCAACTTCGAGGGCCGGGTCCAGCAGGAGGTGCGTGCCAACTACCTGATGAGCCCGCCGCTCGTCGTGGCGTACGCGCTCGCCGGCCGGATGGACATCGACCTCTACACCGAGCCCCTGGGCGTGGGGGCGGACGGCACGGACGTCTACCTCAAGGACATCTGGCCCTCGACGCGGGAAGTCGCCGAGACCGTGCAGCGCGCGGTCCACGCCGAGATGTTCGCGAAGAGTTATGCCGGCGTGTTCGAGGGCGACGAGCGGTGGGAGGGCCTCCCCGTGCCCGAAGGTGAGCTGTACGCGTGGGACGAGACGAGCACGTACATCAAGCGGGCGCCGTACTTCGAGGGGATGCCGAAGACGCCGGCCACGGTCGGCGACGTCGCGGGCGCGCGGGTGCTCGCCTGGTTCGGCGATTCGATCACCACCGATCACATCTCGCCGGCCGGCGCGATCAAGAAGGACAGTCCGGCGGGCAGGTATTTGATCGGCCGCGGGGTCGAGCCCAAGGACTTCAACTCGTACGGCTCGCGGCGCGGGCACGACGAGGTCATGGCACGTGGTACGTTCGCCAACGTGCGGATCAAGAACCGCCTGGCCCCGGGCACCGAGGGCGGCGTCACGCGCTACCTGCCCACCGGCGAGGTGATGAGCATCTACGACGCCGCCATGAAGTACAAGGCCGATGGCACGCCCACGATCGTGATCGCGGGCAAGGAGTACGGCGCGGGCAGCTCGCGCGACTGGGCGGCCAAGGGGCCGCGCCTCCAGGGCGTGCGGGTCGTCATCGCCGAGAGTTACGAGCGCATCCACCGGTCGAACCTGGTGGGGATGGGCCTGCTGCCGCTCCAGTTCAAGTCGGGCGAGACCGCCGAGGCGCTGGGCCTGACCGGGGAAGAGACCTACAGCGTGACGGGCATCCCGCAGGCGCTGGCCGGCTCGAAGGAAGTGACCGTCACCGCGAGGCGGGCCGACGGCTCGGCGAGGACGTTCGCGGCGCGGGTGCGGATCGACACGCCGAAGGAAGTGGAGTATTACCGGCACGGCGGGATCCTGGAGTACGTGCTGCGGCAGCTCGCGGGGGTGGCCTAACGGTCGCCGTCCGTCCATCGTGCGTGGCCAATCGAGCTCTGCAGCTTGGTGGCAAGGCACGCGGCAAAGTCCATGAGGCTGCGCAAATGCCAAGTCGAGATTTGAACCCCGACAACTTGGGTCAGGATGAGGACTGGCAGGGCAACAACGCTGCCTTCACGTGTCCGCACTGCAGCAAGGTGTACCTTGTGAGCGCTTCTCGCGTGCACGGCGGGCGACGGGCCTGCCCGACTTGCGGGAAGTCCACCGGACGCTGCTCGGGCGGGCGACAGTCCGGTGGCGCCGCCAGCATCGAATGGTGAGCGCCCGTGTCTTGATGGCATCAGCGATCTGCTGGCAGGGGTGGCCGCTGGCCGTGCTTGGCGTAGCGTTGGCAGCGTGCTCCAACTCAGACGCTACTATTGCTCACCTGAGGATCACTCGTCCGCTCGACTTGCCCGAATACATCAATCCCGCCCTCGCCCTGACCACGCTCACCGTCTATGTGATTGACGAGCGTACGTTGAACGATTCGCTCGTTCTGCCCTGCTACGACCGCGGTCGTGCGCAGCGCGCTTGGCTGGAGCAGCGTCGCTCCAGCCGGGAGCCGAACACTCGCGGCTGGCCGCCAAACGATCAATTCGATCGGCGCCTGGCTCGCGTTCTGGAAGCCCTAGGAGCTCCTGGATACACGGTATCGCCGTCAGGCTACGCGGACGTCCCAGTGCCGAATGACTCCGCCACGCTCGTGTTGCTCCGCGACAGCACGCGCGTCCTCGGAAGACTAGTTCTGCCAGCCGATATGTCCGCCCGCCAACTCATCACGATAGATGCCGTGAGTGGTATCTGCGACGGAGTCATGAGTGCGCCTCTACAAACGACCGAGCCTAACTAACGCGGAGCCTGTGTGAAAACTCGCGGATGTGAATAGAGAGGGGGTCTTCCGACCTCTGACTGAGTCGAGATCATGGCTCCTGGGCGAAATGTGAGCGTCGGGATTCTCAGAGGCCATCACCGGTGCGAGTCTTCACACAGGCTCTGCGTGGAGTTGCCAAGGCACCGCCCGGGAGTTCTTGGTGCGGACGCCACAGCCCGACCCCGGACCGACCTTGGCGCGCGGCCGGGGTGCCATGACAGCTTGACCGCGTCCTCGTGGCGCCTGCTGGAGCGCAGCCTTAGACTTCGTGCGTGCCCACGGTCCACCGCGACGGGCCTTACAGGTTCTTCTTCTACTCGGCAGACCGCGCGGAGCCGCCGCATGTCCACGTCGAGCGGGAGGCGAACGTCGCCAAGTTCTGGCTGGATCCGGTGCGGCTGCAGGACAGCGGAGGGTTTGGAAGGGCCGAATTGACGCGCCTCGAGGACCTCGTGACTCGGAATGCGGAACGCTTTCGCAAGGCATGGCATGACTTCTTCGACCACTGAGACCCGCGCGCCACGGGCGCAGGGCATCACGATCACCGGCGATTCGCTTGTCGTTGATCTCACCGATGGCCGCAGTCTATCCGTGCCCATCGCTTGGTATCCTCGGTTGGCCCACGGCACGCCGGCCGAGCGGGGCGAATGGCGCCTCATCGGGAACGGAGAGGGCGTTCACTGGCCGCGACTCGACGAAGACATCAGCGTCTCCTCTCTCCTGGCCGGGCTGCCATCGGGAGAGAGCCAACAGTCGCTCAAGCAGTGGCTGGCTGGTAGAAGCCGGAAGTCTGGCAATTAGAGCCCAAGTTGGCGCAAGCGTGTAGCGGCCGTAGACCACCATCAGCTCTCCCACGCTGTCCACCCGCCAGCTCAACCGCGTCACCCTCGCGCGCCAGATGCTCTTGTCGCGCGACAAGGCCACGCCCGTCGCCGCCGTCGAGCGCCTGATCGCCCTCCAGGCCCAGGTCCCGCGGCCCCCGTTCGTCGGTCTTTGGACCCGCCTCAAGACTCTCGCGCGCGACGACCTCATCGGCTTGTTGCAGAGCCGCAAGCTGGTCCGCGGTCCGTCGCTGCGCGGCACGCTCCACCTCATGAGCGCCAGAGACTTCGCCAGCCTGCGGGGCGCGCTGCAGCCGGCGCTTCGACGGGGTCTGGTGTCCATCCTCCGCGATCGGATGAAAGGGCTGGATACGGACAAGCTGGTGGCCGCGGGGCGCGCGTTCTTCAAGGAGCCGCAACCGTACGACGACCTGCGGACCTTCTTCAAGAAGAAGGGCCCCAAGGGCGACGAGCGCGCCAAGGCCTATATCGTGCGGATGTTCCTGCCGCTCGTGATGGTGCCGACGGACGACCTGTGGGGGTTTCCGGCGGTCGCCGACTTCGCGCTCGCTGACGGCTGGATCGGGAAGACGATCCGCGTGGACGACGCGCCGCCCCGCGAGCTGGTGCTGCGCTACCTCGCGGCGTTCGGCCCCGCGACGCCCGCGGATGCGCAGGTGTGGTCCGGCCTGCAGGGGCTGCGCGAGGTGTTCGAGGAGCTGCGGCCCAAGCTCGTCACCTTTCGCGATGCGAAGCAGCGCGAGCTCTTCGACCTGCCCGACTCCCCGCGCCCCGACGAAGACACGCCCGCGCCGGTGCGGTTCTTGCCGGAATTCGACAACCTCGTCCTGTCGCACGACGACCGCACCCGCGTCATCGCCGACGCGCACCGTCCGCGCGTGATATCGAAGAACCTCCAGGTGCGGGCCACCTTCCTGGTGGACGGCTTCGTCGCCGGGACCTGGAAAGCCGAGCGCAAGAAGGGCGCCGCGACGCTGCTACTCGAGCCGTTCGGGAAGCTCGCGAAGCAGACGCTCGCCGAGCTGGAAGAGGAGGGCGACGCGCTGCTGCGGTTCCTGGAGGAAGGTGCCACGTCCCGCAGCGTGAAGGTGCCGAGATGAGGCGGCTTGTTGCCGGCGTGGCCGTGGCCCTCAGCGGCGCGGTCGCATCAGGCTGCGGCGAGAATCACCCGCCCCCGCTCGCCATCGAGCACGTCACCGTCGTGGACGTCGTACACGGAACGCTGCGGCCGGATCAGAACGTGATTCTGCGCGTTCGCTACATCGAAGCCCTCGGCCCGGCCGCCACGACCCCGGTGCCGCCGGACGCGGAGCGCGTGGACGGCACGGGCAAGTTCCTCATCCCCGGCCTGTGGGACATGCACGTCCACCTGAACCCCGGGGCACGCGACACGCTGGTCGCGTACGGCGTTACCGGTGCCCGCGAGATGGGTGGGTCCGCCGAAGCGCTGCTGGCCTGGCGGCGCGCCGACATCCTCGATCCGCGCCGCGGCCCGCGCCTGGTGATCGCCGGGCCGTCCCTCCGCGGCCCCCGTGCGCTCACCGATTCCGGCCCGTGGGTCCTCCGCTCACCGGCCGATGCCCAGCGTGCCGTGGATTCGCTCGCGATGCTCGGCGTGGACTTCGTGAAGGTCTGGGACGGCCTCTCGCGCGAGACGTACTTCGCGGCCGTGCGCGCGGCCCGCGCGCGAGGACTGATGGTGGTGGGCCACGTCCCGGCGACCGTCACGCCCGTCGAAGCGTCGGATTCAGGCCTCGCGAGCATCGAGCACCTCGAGTTCCTGCCCGACCTGTGCCTGATCCTGTTCGATGGCGCCGCGCGCCGCGCGCGCCGGCCGCCGCCGCGCGGCTGCGATCCTGCGTCGCTGGATTCGCTCTTCGCGCATCTGGCGCGCAACGGGACCTGGCTCGACCCGACCATCAGCAGCTTCCGCACCTGGGTGGGGCCGGAGCGGTTCCCGGCGCTCCTCGCGGGCTTTCGCGACATCGTCCCGCTGTTGCGCCGCAGCGGCGTGCACCTCCTAGTCGGCACCGACATCGGCAGCTTCGGTATGGTGCCCGGCGCCAGCCTGCACGACGAGCTGGCGCTGCTGGTCGAGGCGGGCCTCACGCCCGCCGAAGTCCTGCGGGCCGCCACGCTCAACCCCGCGAGGTTTCTCCGGATGGACGATCTGCACGGCACCATCGCGGTGGGGAAGCGCGCCGACCTGGTGCTGCTCGAGGGCGACCCGCTGGCCGACATCCGCAACACCCGCCGGATCGCGGCCGTGTTCCGGGAGCGCCGCATGCTCGGCCGGGCGCAGCTCGACAGCCTGCTGCGCGGACCGCTGCGCCGGGGAACTGACCGCTAGGCCGCCTGGAGCGCCACGTCGAACGTCCCGGCGTAGCCCTGCGCGTCGCCGGCCACGGCGAGGATCAGCTGCGTGCCGCTCTCCCGCCGGAAGATCCGGTCGTTCGCGTTCCGGGTGGAACGCCGACACCGGTCCGCGTACGGCGCCAGCTCGAATACCCGATCCGTCATTGCGTCGTCGAAGTACAGCTGCGATGTGAACTCGTACCCCGGCCTCGTGTTAGGCGCCGAGCGGATCTTGAAGTGGATGTGGACGGTGCGGCCCTGATACCAGCCGGGATAGATGGTGGTGAAGCGCACGTGACCGGCCGCATCGGTGAGCTGGTAGCCGCGCAGGAATTTCTGGCCGCGACTGTTGAACCCGGGGTCCTGGACGTCGGAGTACACGCCGAGGTGGTCGCACTGCCACACATCCACCAGCGCGCCCACCAGGGGGGCACACGTGCCGGCGGCGAGCCGGGAGACGTTGAACCCCAGCTGCAGCGGCACGCCGGGCCGGACCGCGCCGCTGTTGCCGGGATCGGAGCGGATGTCCGAGCGATTCAGCAGCTCGTCCACGAAGTACGGCCCCTCGGTCTGCCGCGGGCGCACGACGCATCCGGCTTGCTGCTGCGCCCGCGCGCCGCGCGTGCCCCCCCCCGCCGGCCCGAAGCCGGTAAGCATCAGCGCGCCGGCCGATCCCAGCACGGCGAGCGCGTCCCGCCGCGTGAGCACGGTGCCGACCTGCCGATCGTCGTTGTCCACGGTGTGGCTCCTGGTCACGGGGGTGAGACCGATCCGGACAATGCCGGTCAAGCTACGCGCCGGCCCGCCCGGGCGCTACCGCAGCCGTCGCAGCTCCGCCTCCGATACGATGAACCCGAAGGCCGGCCACCCGCCCGAGCGCACCGAGCGGCTGAACCACTCGCGCGCCGCGGTCGTATCGCCCCGCACCAGGAACCAGTTGCCGACTCCGTAGCTCAGCGTCGCCACGGCGATGTCGCCGGTGTCGGCCGGCGTGAGCACCTGGTCGGGCCCGACCCGGCCGAGGTAGAGCGCGATGCGCTGCGCGTACGCGTTCGCCGCGGCCGCGAGCAGGGAGTCGGTGACCGTCGCGAGGGAAGCCCGGGCCTCGGCCCCGCGGCCGGCCCGGGACAGCGCCATCCACAGCCAGTCGTGCGAGCCGGCGAGCTCGCCCGCGTTGGGCGCGAGCCGGCGCGCCCGGGCGAACGCTTCCGCCGCCGCGGCGAACTCCCCGCGCGCGTAGCGCACGATGCCGAGGTGATACCAGATGCCGTAGATGGTGGAATCGAGCCGGGCGCTCCGCGTGAGGTCGTCCAGGGCGCGGTCCAGCTCGCGCACCGAGAGGTAGCGGTGCCCGCGCCACCGCAGCAGCACCGCGTGGTCCGGGGCGATGGAAAGGCCGCGGGTGAACGTCGCAAGCGCCTCGCGGTACTGACGGACGCCGCTCTGCGCCAGGCCCAGCTGGATGATGCGGTCCAGGTTCGACGGGTCCGCCGCGAGCGCGGCTTCGGCGCGGGCGATGGCGCCGGTGTCGGGCTGCGAGCGGTACTCGACCCTGGCGGGTGAGCGATACTGCACCGACTGGCTGCGGGCCGGCGCCGCACCGGCCGCGATCAGCGTCATCAACGCCGCCGCTCCACTCCATCGTCCACGCATCGCACCGCTCCTCACGGGGGACCCGGTAATCTGATGCGCGCTGCCCGCCGCGCCATTACCTTCCCGCCCCATGCACAAGGTCGTCCTGCTCCGCCACGGCGAGAGCGTCTGGAACAGGGAAAACCGCTTCACCGGCTGGACCGACGTGGGCCTCTCGCCCAAGGGGATCGAAGAGGCCGGCGATGCCGCGCGCTGGCTGGCGAAGGACGGGTTCGTCTTCGACGTCGCCTTCACGTCGGTCCTCAAGCGGTCCATCAAGACTCTCTGGCTCGTACTCGAGGCCATGGACCAGATGTGGATCCCGATCCACAACACCTGGCGGCTCAACGAGCGGCACTATGGCGCGCTCCAGGGCCTGAACAAGGCGGAGACGGCCGCGAAGTACGGCGAGGACCAGGTGAAGGTCTGGCGGCGCAGTTACGACACGCCGCCACCGCCCCTCGAGCCGGGCGACGAGCGCGACCCCGCGCGTGATCCGCGCTACGCGGGGCTCATCCGTGACGAGCAGCCGCTCACCGAATGCCTGAAAGACACCGTGGCGCGGGTGGTGCCATACTGGGAAGACACGATCGTGCCCGCGGTGCGCGACGGCCGGCGCGCGATCGTCGTGGCCCACGGCAACAGCCTGCGCGCCCTGGTCAAGCATCTCGATGGCGTTGGCGACCAGGAGATCGTGGAGCTCAACATCCCGACGGGTATCCCGCTCGTGTACGAGCTGAACGCCTTTCTCGAGCCGACGAACCACTACTATCTCGGCGACCCCGCTGCCGTGGCGGCGGCGCAGGCCGCGGTGGCGGCGCAGGGCAAAGCGAAAAACGGGTAACCGCTGACCGCTGACAGCCGACAGCCGACAGCTGACAGCTGACAGCCGCCTCACATCAGCCACACCGCCGCCGCCGTGATCGCCAGTATCGCGATGATGTCCATACCGATTCCCGCCCTGACCATTTGTGGCACGGTGACCTCTCCGGTGGCAAACGCCACGGCGTTGGGCGGTGTGGAGACCGGGAGCAGGAACGAGATCGAGGCCGCCAGCGCCGCGACCTGCATCAGCAGGATCGGGGGCTGGCCCACGGCGGGCGCGATGCTCGCCAGCAGCGGCATCCCCATCGCGGCCACCGCGGTGTTGCTCGCCAGCTCGCTCAGGGCCACGAACACCACCGCCACCACGAGCGCCACCACGACCGTGGAGAGACCCTCGAGGCCGGAGAGGAGCCCGCCGATCCAGGTCGACAGCCCGCTCGTCTGAAACGCCTCGGCGAGCGAGAGCCCACCGCCGAACACGAGGAGCATGCCCCAGGGTGCCCGCCGCGCGGTCGGCCAGTCGAGCGCGAACCGCCATGCGCGCAGCGATACGGGCACGGCGAACAGGAGCAGCGCCGCCGCGATCGCGATGCCCGCGTCGCTCACGGCCGGCGCCCACCGGGTGATGCCGGGGATCGTGAACCCGCCGAGCTCCTTGGGCTCGCGCAGCAGCCAGGCCGCCACCGCCACCAGGAACACGATCAGCGTCCACCGCTCGCCGCCGCGCAGGGGCCCCAACGCCGCGCGCTCCTCGCGCAGCCGCGAAGCCAGCCCCGCCACGGTGCCCTGCGTGCGGAACAGGCGCGTCAGCAGCAGCCAGCACGCCGGCAACAGCACCAGCATCAGAGGCAGCCCGGTGCGCATCCACCGGCCGAACCCGAAGTCCTGGTGCAGCAGCTGCCGCACCGCGCCGGCGAAGATCGTGTTGGGCGGCGTGCCGATCAGGGTCGCCATGCCGCCCATGCTGGCCGCGTAGGCGACGCCGAGGACCAGGGCGGGGCCCAGGCCGTCAGGAGTCGAGAGTCGAGAGTTGAGAGTCGAGGGTGCCGGCCCGGCGCCTCCCCTCGACTCTTGACTCTCGACTCTCGACGTCTTGGTCAGTCCGATCACCGCCGTGGCCATCGGCATCATCATCACCGCGGTGGCCGTATTCGAGATCCACATCGAGATGAACGCCGTGGCGAGCATGAAGGCGAGCACGACGCGCGTGGCGTCCGTGCCGACCAGCGCCAGGATCGCGTACGCGACGCGCCGGTGCAGGCCCCAGTGCTTCATCGCGGCGGCCAGGAAGAAACCGCCGAGAAACAGGAAGATCACGCTGTTGGCGTAGGGGGCGGCGGCGCGCTCGATGCCGGCGGTGCCGAGCAGCGGCAGGAGCACGATGGGCAGGAGCGCCGTGGCCTCGAGCGGCACCGGGACCGTGAGCCACCAGCACGCCATCCAGCACGCGAGCGCGGCGGTGCCGTGGGCCCCGGGGCTCATGCCGCCGGGCGGGTGGGTGGCGAGGATGAGGGCGAAAAGGACGGGCCCCATCACGAGCCCGGCTGCCTGCAGCCGAAACGACCGCGCCTCCTCCACTACTCGAGGAGGTGGCGCTCCTTCTGCGCCGAGCGGAGGCCGAGGCCGACGCCGGCCCCCAGGGCCAGGGCCGCGGTGATGCCGATGATCGGCAGGGCCGCGAACGGCGAGGCCACCGCGGCCACCACCACGCCGGCGATGACGGGCGCGGGCCGCGAGTGCACCGCGTCCACAAAGCGCAGCTTGCGCTTGGTGAAGTCCTTGGTGGTCACGTAGCCGAAGATCCCGGCTCCGACCGTGACGGCGAGCGACAGGAGCTCAAACATACCGTCCCTACGATAGCACGCGGCGGCGGGATTCGCCGCCCCGGCTTACGCCGGGGGCCGGTCCGCCGCACATTCAGCGGCCATGCCGTTCGGTCTGGTGCTCAACGATCTCCTGGCGGTCGCGACCGTCCTGCTGTTGACGATCGCGCTGGTGCTGGTGCGGCGCATGCACGCGGCGGCGCAGGCGTCGCAGGCCCGCGTCGAGCGCGCCCTCGGCATCGAGCGGACGGGCAGCTCGCGCGGCGCGCAACCCGAGCCGTCGGCCGCCTCGCGGCCGCATGTGGTGTCGGGGCCCGCGGGGGCTCACGCCCGCGACCCGCTGGCGCGCCGGCTGGCGTTGGTCGAGGCACTGGCCGTGGCCATCGGGCGCGACCTCGCCGAGGGCGGAGGAGAGAGCGGCCGCGCCCATGCCGTGGCCCGCGCGGCCCGCATCGCCCAGGTCGCCGCCGGCGGCCGGGCCCGCGACGAGCACACGACGCTCAGCCTGGTGCTGCCCCTGGTCCGCTCGGCCGTCGGGGCGCGCCTGGCCGCCATCCACCTCACGGTCGAGTCGCCCGCCGACCTCCCGCCGGTCGTGGGCAGCGCCGACGGCTGGACGACCATCCTCACGGCCCTCGCCACCAACGGCATCGAGGCGATGCGGGGTGGCGGCTCGCTCACCGTCCGCTGCGGGCACGGCGCCCGCGACACCTGGGCGCGCATCACCGTCGCGGACACCGGGCGCGGCATCCCACCCGAAGTGCTCGCGCACGTCACCGAGCCCTTCTACACGACTCGGGCCGCGACCGGCGCCGAGGGCCTCGGCCTGCCCACCGTCGCAGCCATGATCGAGGCGCTCGGCGGCGTGCTGACCGTGACGTCGTCGGCGGGCGAAGGCACCACGGTGACCATGGACGTGCCGTTCGGCACCCCGTGGTCCGGCGGGCGCTTCGAGGGGACGGTGCTCGTGGCCGACGACGACGCGGAGATGCGACGCGCCCTCGGCAAGTTGTTAGGGAGCTTTGGGCTGGACGTCGTCGAGGTGGAGTCGGGCTCGAGCGCGCGCGCCCGGCTGCTCGCCGAGCCGGCGCGCTGGGTGCTGGCCGTGCTCGACGTCGTGATGCCGGGCACCCCGGTCGTCGAAGTCATCGCCGACGCCCGCACCAAGCGCCTCGATCTGCCGGTGCTGCTCGTTTCAGGTTACGACACGATGCACATGGTGGACGCCGCGCTGGCGACGGGCGGGGTGCGCTTCCTCCGCAAGCCGTTCACCCGGGAGGAGTTGCACCAAGCCCTCACAGACCTCGTGCCGACGCCGCCCGTCACCGCGGGCTGAGCGTCTCCCGGGGGGGACGCCGTCCACTTTCGGCGCCTCTTGACGCCCTCCGCCACCGCCGGGTATTTGAAGCTTCAAATGCCTAGCATCGATGGGCATCGGATCGGCTGGCTCGTGCTGGCCGCGTTACCGGCGTGTGGCGGTGGGGGCGAAGGCGGCGGCACCGGCGTCGTCACCGTCGCATCGGTCGTCATCACGGCCCCGGCGGCCGCGCCGACCTTCGGCGCGCTCGGGCGCACGGTCCAGTTCGCCGCCCAGGCGCGAGACGCCGCCGGGGCGGCCATCGCGGGCAAGACCGTTACCTGGTCGTCGTCCAACCCGGGCGCGGCGAGCGTCAGCGCCGGCGGCCTCGTCACGGCGATCGCGAACGGCACCGCGTCGGTGACGGCCACGGTGGACGGCATCACGGCGCAGCTGACCGTCACCGTGCTGCAGGTCGTCGCCGCGGTCGCCGTGACCCCCGTGTCGCCCGGGCCGGACACACTCAAGACCTCGGGTCGCACCCGACAATTCCAGGCGAACGCCGTCCCCGGCGCCGTCTTTGCCTGGAGCAGCAGCATCCCGGGTGTCGCGGGGGTGGGTAACACCGGTCTGGCTACGGCCGGCACGACCGACGGCACGACGAACATCATGGCAGCGAGCGGCGGTCAGCAGGGCACGCGCGCGCTGGTGGTGCGCCGCTTTGCCGCGACGTTCTCGATCTCGCCTTCATCGGCCAACATTGCCACGGACAACGGGACCCAACTCTTCACGGGCGCCGCGCAGGATTCGGTCGGCACGAACCTGCCGATCACCTGGACGTCTCGGAACACCGGCGTGGCCACCGTGGCGCCCGCCAGCGGCGTCGGCGGCTCCACGACTACCGCGACGGCCGCCGGCAACGGCTCGACGTTCGTGGTGCTCGCCGGCGGCACGCGCAGCGACTCGGCGCCTGTGACGACGTCGAACCAGTCAGTGCGATTCGGCACGCAGGTGCAACCGATCTTTACCGCGAACTGCGCGGTGGCGGGATGCCATACGCCGCCCTCGCTGACCGCCGGGATGAATCTCACGGCGGGCGCCGCGTACAACAACATCGTCAACGTGCAGTCGTCGCAGATCATGATGCTGCGGGTCGCGCCCGGCGACACGGTCAACAGTCTGTTGTACCGGAAGATCACCGAAACCATGCCGCCGGTGGGGGACCGGATGCCGGCCGGCCGGCCGCCGCTGTCGGCAGCCAACATCGCGATCATTCGTGACTGGATCGTGGCGGGCGCGCTGAACAACGCGCCGCCGCCGGGCGCCGCGCGCCGGCCCTAACAGCCCGACTCAGTCCAGCCAGGTCGTCAGCTCGGCCGCGGTGGTGCGGCGCTTGGGCTCCTCCGGCGCGGCCGGGTAGCCGAGCGAGACGATCGCCACGATCCGGAACCCGTCGTCGGCGCGCACCAGCGCGCGCAGGTCCGGGTTCTCCATGATGCCGCCGGTGTGCAGCGCGGTGCCGAACCCGTCGGCCGTGGCGGCCACCAGCAGGTTCTCGATCGCCATCATCGCGGCACCATAGTCTTCCTCACGCCGCACCGCATCGTCGGACCGGGCGCACAGTACCACGACGAAGGCCGGCGTCTCGAGGGCTTCGCGGTGGTGCTTCTCCACCGACTTCACGCCGGCGGGATCGCCCTCCGCGAACTTCTTCGCCCGATGCGCGCGCCGCATCTCGGCGTAGCGCCGTTTCGTTTCGCCCGTCAGGACCACGAAGCGCCACGGCTCGGTGAGCTTGTGGTTGGGTGCGCGCACCGCCGCGGCCAGCAGCCGCTCGATCGCGTAGCGGGGCACCGGCTCGGGGCGGAACGCGCGCGTCGAGACCCGGCGGGCGATGGCGTCGTGGGCGTCCATGGCGGGAAAGTATATACTAGCGCATGGCGCGCACGGCATTCCTCGGCACCGGCTTCTACGTCCCCGAGCGAGTCGTCACCAACGACGAGCTCTCCCGGCTGATGGACACCACCGACGAGTGGATCACGACGCGGACCGGCATCCGGGAGCGGCGCTGGGCGGCCCCCGGCGAGCTGACCAGCGACCTCGCGCTCCACGCGTCCCGGATGGCGCTCGCGCGCGCCGGGCTCGCGCCGCAGGACCTGGACTGCATCGTCTTCGCCACGGTCTCGCCGGACTACTTCTCCCCCGGCGGCGGCGTCTACCTCCAGCACAAGCTTGGCCTCTCCACCATCCCCTGCCTCGACGTGCGCAATCAGTGCACGGGCTTCCTGTACGGGCTGTCGGTCGCGGACGCGTGGATCCGGTCCGGGACCTACCGCCGCATCCTGCTGGTCGGCGCCGAGGTGCAGTCGGCGGGGATCGACCTCTCGACCCGGGGCCGCGACATGGCGGTGATCTTCGGGGACGGCGCCGGTGCCGCCGTGCTCGGCCCGACCGAGGAAGACGGCCGCGGCGTGCTCTCGACCCACCTGTTCGCCGACGGGAGCCAGAGCCAGCTGCTGTGGTGCGACCTCGGCGGGTGTGCCCACACCCCCCGGCTGACCCGGGAGCTGCTCGAGCTGGGATTGCAGTGGCCCCATATGGAGGGGCGGGAGGTCTTCAAGCAGGCCTCGCTTCGGATGCCGGCGGCTGTGCGCCTGGCCCTCGAGACCAACGGTCTGAAGCTGGACGACATCCGGGTTCTGGTCCCGCACCAGGCCAACCTGCGAATCTCGGAGATGATCCAGAAGCAGCTGGGCCTGAGGGACGATCAGGTGGTCAGCAACATCCAGAAGTACGGCAACACCACGGCGGCGTCGATACCGATCGCCCTGCACGAGGCCGTCGAGGAGGGGCGGGTGAAGCGCGGGGACCTGGTCGTGTTCGCGGCGTTCGGCTCAGGCTTTACCTGGGGAGCCTCGGCCGTCCGGTGGTGAGCGTCAGTTCCCGGCGAAGTCCACGCTCACCTCGACCCGGGCCGGGCTGACCCGGCGAGCCCGAATCTGGGCGAAACGGACCGGCTCGAGCCTGGGGGTGCCCGGGCTCAGGGGCGAGGCAGCCGACTGAGCCGCCGCTGTGACCCGCTCCTGCGCCGCGAAGTGCTGGGATGCTGATACGACAGTGGCGGACACTTGGACCGTGGCCTGACCCCGAGCCTGTGCAAGAAGAGGCTTCGCCGGGCAGATTGCCAGCCCAAACTGGGCTAGAACGACCATGCTAAGTCCAGTAATGATACGGGGAAACGTGGTTTTCATCGGCCCCTCTTGCCCGGGTTCTGGTCGGTCCAGCGTCGCCTACCAGGAAGGCAAGCCATGTGCCGATGGTCAGAATGCTGTAAATCGTTTGCTCTCAACGAGTTATAGTGATAAACCGAAGGCAGTAACTGTCAAAAACTTTGACGATGGTGTCGGATGTCACCCGGCGTGAACTGTCTAAGTCTTGGTCAACCAATGAGATCTATTCTGGTGTCAAAAAATGTCACACCACGTGCCAAACGGCACGTCGGTTGCCCCCTCCCGACAACCCGGAAGCTGATTCTCTCGGGCGTTTACCTCTGTCGGAAAGGGTGTTGCAATGAAGAAGCTGCTCAATTCCTCGGTCGTGGTCGTGCTCCTGGCAGCTGCCGGGACGCAGGCTGCGCAGGCCCAGTCGGCCTCGATCAGCGCGACGGCAACCGTTCAGCAGGCGCTGACGATCGCCGCCGCCGGCAACCTGGCCTTCGGCTCGGTGTTCCCGAGCGTGACCAAGGTTGTCGCTCCCTCGGACGCGGCTTCGGGCGCGTGGACCCTCACGGGCGCAGCCAACGCGGAGGTCACGCTGACCTTCACGCTGCCGGCGAACCTGACGGACGCCAGCTCGAACAACCTGCCGATCAGCTTCGGGGCGGCTTCGGCGGGTCACAACACGGTCAACTCCCGCGCGGGTCTCTCGCTGGTGAACCCGACGGCCGTGGCGACGACCCGGCTGGACGCGGTGTCGGGCAACTTGTACGTCTTCATCGGCGGCAGCGTGTCCCCGGTCGCCCAGCCGGCGGGCGCGTACAGCGGTTCGATCACGCTGGCGACTGCCTACACGGGCAACTAGGGGTTCCGGCCCGGGACCAGCTGCTTGACGCACAACGCTGGCGGGCGGGGCACTCCCTGACCGCCAGCGTTGTCGTACGACGGGCCGCGTAGCATGATGGGCAAGGGACGGGTTGGGTTGGCGGTGTTCGCCCTGCTGGTGGGTGGGGCGCTGCCGCTGCGGGGGCAGATCCTGATCGCCAGCGGTCAACGCGACCTGACGTTCGGAACGATCTTTCCCGGAGTGCCGGAAGTGGTACGGCGGACCGACGCGACATCCGGACGCTTCAATCTCCGCGGGCAACGACGGCTCGAGGTCCGCATCGTGCTCACGTTGCCGGTGGTGATGACCCGCACGACGGGTGGCAACACGATGCCGATCGCCTTCGGCGCGGCCGATGGCGGATTCAATCGGCAGAACAACGTCGGGACGTCGCAGGTGTTCGACCCGCGCGCGCCCCTCGTGACCCGGCTGGGCAACAACGGCCGGCTGTTCATCTGGCTGGGCGGGACGGCGATGCCGTCGTCCACGCAGCGCTCGGGGATCTACCAGGCAACGATCACCTTGACCGCGGCATACACGGGGAACTGAGATGGCGCACGGGGCGGCCTTGCGGCGAATCGGTACGGGCGTGGCGCTGGCGGTCGCGGCGCTGACGCTCCTGCCGCTCGTCTCGGCCGCCATCCTGGTCTCGCCGCACGCCGTGTTCATCGACGCGCGCACCCGCTCGGCCGTCGTCAATCTCGTCAACACGGGCACCGAAGCCGAGGAGGTCACGATCGACCTCCGCTACGGCTATCCGGTAACCGATTCGGCCGGTCAGATCTCGGTGCGGCTGTTCCCGCTCGATTCGATCCCCGAGGGCGAGCCGGCTGCCACGACGTGGATCCGGGCCTTCCCCGCGCGGGTCATCGTGCGCGGCGGCGACCGCCAGGTGGTCCGGCTGCTCGCGCAGCCGCCGCCGGGGCTCCCCGACGGGGAGTACTGGACCCGGATGATCGTGACCAGCCGCGGCGCCCAGCTCCAGGTGGCCGGCGGCGATTCGTCCGTGCGGGCCGGCGTGAGCCTCATCGTCAGCACGGTCATCTCCGTCACGTACCGCACGGGCACGCTGCGGACCGCCGTGCAGCTCACGGACTTCCGGGTCGAGGCGACGCGGGATTCGCTGATCGCGTGGGTGGGGCTCCAGCGGGAAGGGAACGCGGCCTACCTCGGCACCACCTGGATCCGCGTGCGGGATGCCGCGGGCCGCGTGGTGCGCGAGTGGGATACGCCCACGGCGGTGTACTTTTCGCTGCACCGGCGCTTCGTGTTCCCGCTCGAGGCTTTGCCGCCGGGCCGCTACACGGCGGAGCTCGATCTGACGACCCGCCGCGACGACGGAGTGCCGGCCCTGGCGGCCGAGCCGATCCAGCGCACCGTGGGCGTGGACGTGCCATGAGGCCCACCTCGCCGTGGAGCTGGATGCGGTGGCTGGTCGCCGCGGCGCTGCTCAGCGCCGCGACGGCGTTCGCGTTCGTGTCCGAGGCCCGGGCGCAGGGCGCCGCGTCGATCAACGCCACCGCGCTGCTGTCGCCCACCGCCCTGGCGGTCGGCCAGCTCAAGAACCTGCAGTTCGGCAACGTGACGGCGGGCGTGCCGGTGACGATCAATCCGCGCACCAACCCGAACGCGGGCGAGTTCGAGATTCAGGGGACGCGCAACGCCGAGGTCGCGGTCACGCTGACGCTGCCGACGCAGCTCTCCACCGGGTTCTGGACGATGCCGGTCGGGTTCGGCGTCACGTCCGGCTGCTGGCGGCGGCAGGGCGGCCAGGCCGGCTGCAACTTCTGGGACCCCAACACCATTCTGATCGCCCGGATCCGTAACCAGAATCCGCCCAACAATCACCTGTGGGTCTGGATCGGAGGCACCGCGAGCCCGGCGGCGGCGCAGAATTCCGGCGTCTACCTCGGGACGATCCAGATGTCGGTCGTATACACGGGGAACTGACGGTGCGTCCGGCGGCCCCGCGCGCCCGGGTCCTCGCCGTCCTCGCTCTCCCGCTCCTTCTCGCCGCCCGACCGGCGGCCGCCGCCCAGCAGGACACGACAGCACGGCGAGACACCGCGTTCGCCGAGATCGCGCTGCAGGTAGACATCGAGCGCGAGGCCTCGACGCTGGTGGTTGCGCTCACGCGCGATTCCGTGGTCTACCTGCCGGTGCGGGCCCTGCTCGAGCTGGCCGCGGTGCGGCTGGACACGGTGGTGCCGGGCGTCCGGCTGCTGGCCCGGCTCGGCACGACCCCGCTCGGCCTCGAAACCGATCGCGACCGTGGCTTCCGCGGTCGCGCGGTCTTTCCCCTCGGTCCGTCAGTGTTGTGGCGTGGCAACGACGTCTACGCCACCACCGACCTGCTGGCGCGGTGGCTCGCGGTGGACATCACAGTGTATTGGGTGGAGTTGCTGGTCACGGTGTCGCGCGCCGACTCGCTGCCAGTGGTCTTGGGTGCCCGCCGCGAACGCCGCCGCGCGGCCGCCCTGGCCCGGTTCACCGCCGTGGGGTCGCTCCCGTACCTGGCGGCCCGCCGGCCCATAGCCGACGGGCTCGTGCTGGACTGGCGGTTCAGCTTCGGCTCGCAGGATGCCGCGCACAACAACGCCCTCGACCTCGGCGCCGGCGTGCAGGTGCTGGGCGGCAGCCTCGAGGCGCAGACCACACGGGTCCGCTCGCCGCTCGGCGTGACGCGCACGTCGCACTGGAGCTGGGAGGCCGCGTGGCCCCGCGCACGGGTGGTGCGCCAGGCACGGCTGGGCAGTATCGCCGCGACGGGACCGCGCGGGTTCGTGGTGCGCGGTGCCGCCGTGAGCAACGCGCCCTATCTCCGACCCGCCGAGTTCGGCGACTTCGGCCTGCGCGGCAGCGCGCCGCCGGGCTGGGACGTCGAGCTGTACCGCGGCGACGAGCTGCTCGCCTTCACGCCCGCGGACGAGCAGGGCCGCTTCACCATCGACGTGCCGGTGATTTACGGGCCCAACCCGCTCGAGGTCGTGGCGTACGGCCCTCGCGGCGAACAGTGGCGCCGCAGCCGCACCTACGCGGTGCCGTTCGACCGGCTGCCGGCGCGGCGGTTCGAGTACGGCGTCGGGGGCGGCGCCTGCCAGACCGGCCTGCTGTGTGCAGCCGCCGGCAATGTGGACCTCCGGTACGGCCTGTCGGGCGCGGTGACGGTGGAGAGCGGGTACGACCGGGTGTGGCGCGACAGCCTGCCCGACCTGGATCACCCCTATCTGCTGGTCGCGCTGCAGCCGCTCGCGCCGCTCGGCCTGCAGATGGAAGGGGTGGCGCAGGGGTTTACGCGCGTGCAGGCCGACGTGGACCCGAGTCCCGATTTCCATCTCGACGTCGCCCACTTCCGTTACGCGAGCGGCGTCGTTCAGCCGGTGCTGGGCACCGCGTTCCGGCGCTATCAGACCGTGGGAGCGATGTTCGTGCGTCCCGGCCTCGGCGCCTACACGTACCTCCAGCTGTCGGGCGGACACGTCGCGGACCTGGGGTTCAAGCGCGTGTTCGGGCGCGGCGCGCTGACCGCGCGGGCCCTGGGTGCGCGGGTGGTCGTCGGGGCACGCGGCGAGCGGGGGCGAGCGCCGCTCAGCCCCGCGGCGATCCAGACCGGTCTGGAGCTCGGCGCCGACGGGGTGCTGGGGCTGGGGCCGGCGCCGCTTGCCGGCACGTTCGCGCGCGTCACGCTCGCCACGGATTGCTCCGGCACGCGCCTGTGGTGCACCCGCGCGGTGCAGCGGGCCGCGGTGCTGCTGTCGCGGGGCGTCGGCTCGAGCCTGCGCCTCGAGGTGGGGGGGCGCTATGAGCGCGGCGTCGCCGGCATCAACCTGGACGTCTCGCTGACGGTGGTCCGGCCGTGGGTGCGCGCCGCCAGCCGCAACAGCTGGAGCCGCGACATCGGCGTGCTGGGCTCGCAGGAGGCCGAGGGCTCGGTGATGTGGGCCCCGCGGCAGCAGCGCCTGGCCTTCGCGGCTGGCCGGCAGCTGGGTCGCGGCGGACTTGCCGGCATCGTCTTCCTGGACCGGAACGCGAACGGGCGGCGCGATCCGGACGAGCCGGGCCTGCCCGACGTCGTGCTGCGCGTGGGTCCGGAGGCCGTGCACACCGATACCCTCGGCTACTTCGCGGTGTGGGACCTCGTGCCGTTCGAACCGACGCTCATCGAGGTGGACACGCTGGCGTTGCCCAACCCGTTGTGGGTGCCCGCCGCCGCCGTTTCGCGGGCGGGGGCCGCGCCGAACAGCTTCCCCCTGGTCGAGATCGCCATCCAGGAGGGCGCCGAAGTCAGCGGCACCGTGGTCATCGACCAGCGCACGGTGGGCGGCGCGCGGGTGACGTTCCGCCACACGGCGACCGGCCAGACGCGCGACGTCACGACGTTCAGCGACGGCACGTTCTACCTGCTGGGCCTGCGCGCGGGAACGTACGAGGTGCTGCCGGCGCCGGGGCTGCTGGAACAGCTGCGCGCGCGCGCCGAGCCGCTGACGATCGAGGTGGGCGGCGCGTTCCGGCAGCGGGTGCAGGGGCTCGTGGTGCGGCTGGCGCGGGAGTAGTCAGGAGTCGGCAGTCAGTAGTCGGTAGTCATGACGGTGGCCTCGACACGCGCGCCCGGAGCCGGTGAACCATCGACTACCGACTACCGACCGCCGACCGCGTAGCGAACCCGCGGACCGCGGCACTAGATTCTCACTCTAATGACCGTCACAGCTCGCGCCGCGACCACCGAGGCGCTCGACTTCCTCTGCATCAACACGATCCGGACGCTGGCGATGGACGCCGTCGAGGCGGCCACCTGCGGCCATCCGGGAGCGCCGATGGCGCTGGCACCGCTCGCCTGGCTGCTCTACACGCGACACCTTCGGCACGATCCCAAGCGCCCGGACTGGCCCGACCGGGACCGGTTCGTGCTCTCGAACGGGCACGCCTCGATGCTCCTCTACGCATCGCTGTTTCTCACGGGCTACGACCTGCCGCTCGAGGAGCTCAAGCGCTTCCGCCAGTGGGGATCGCGGACCCCCGGGCATCCGGAGTTCGGACACACGCCGGGCGTCGAGACCACGACCGGCCCTCTGGGGCAGGGGTTTGCCAATGGCGTCGGCATGGGGATCGCCGAGGCACACCTCGCGGCCCGCTTCAACCGGCCTGGGCACGAGATCCTGAATCACCGCGTGTACGCGATCTGCTCCGACGGCGATCTCATGGAGGGGTTGTCGCACGAGGCGGCGTCCCTCGCGGGTCACCTCGGCCTCGGCAAGCTGGTCTATTTCTACGACGACAACCACATCACCATCGAGGGCTCGACCGACCTCGCGTTCAGCGAGGACGTGGGCCGGCGCTTCGAAGCGTACGGCTGGCACCTCGAACGGGTCGAGGACGGCAACGACCTCGCGGCGCTGGAGCGCGCGACGCTCCGCGCCGAAGCAAACGTGCGGCGGCCGTCGCTCGTGATCGTGCGGACCCATATCGGCTACGGCGCGCCCACCAAGCAGGACACGGCGGCCGCGCACGGCGCGGCCCTCGGCAAAGACGAGGTCGCCGGTGCGAAGCGCTTCTACGGCTGGCCGACGGACGAGCCGTTCCACGTGCCGGAGGAGGCCCTGGCGCACGCGCGGCGCTGTGTCGAGCGCGGGCGGCAGCTCTCGGTCGAGTGGGACGCACGCTGGCAGGCGTACGCGCTGGCGCACCCCGCGCTCGCCGCCGAGCTGACCGCGGCGCTGGCCGGCGAGCTGCCGGCCGGCTGGACGGACGCGCTCCCCGCCTTCACGCCGAAGGACGGCGCGATGGCGACGCGCGCGGCCTCGGGCAAGGTGCTGGGCGCGATCGCGCCGCGCCTGCCCATGCTGCTCGGCGGCTCGGCGGACCTGGCCGAGAGCAACCTCACGCATCTCAAGGGCTCGGGCGACCTGCTGAAGGACCACTGGGGCGAGCGGAACCTGCACTTCGGCGTGCGCGAGCACGCGATGGGCTCGGTGCTGAACGGCATGTACCTCCACGGCGGGGTGCGGCCGTACGGCGGGACCTTCCTCATCTTCAGCGACTACATGCGTCCGGCGATCCGCCTCGCGGCGCTGATGGGGATCGCGCCGATCTACGTATTCACCCATGACAGCGTCGGGCTCGGCGAAGACGGGCCGACGCATCAACCCATCGAGCACCTCGCGGCGTTGCGCGCGATGCCCAACCTGGTGGTGCTCCGGCCGGCCGACGCGGCCGAGACCGTGGCCGCCTGGCGGGTGGCGCTCGAGCGCACGCGCGGCCCGACCGCGCTGGTCCTCACGCGCCAGAAGGTGCCGGGCCTGGACCGGGGCGGTCTGGCGGCCGGCGAGGGAACACCGCGGGGCGGCTACGTGCTCGCGCCGGAGCGCGGCGGCACGCCTCGCGTGGTGCTGATCGGCACGGGGTCGGAGGTGAGCCTGTGCGTCGGCGCCAAGCAGCTGCTCGAGGAGCAGGGCGGATTCCCGACCCGGGTGGTCTCCATGCCGTCGGTGGAGCTGTTCGCGGCGCAGGACGCGCCGTACCGCGAGCAAGTGCTGCCGGCCGGCGTCGCCCGGTTCGTGGTCGAGGCCGCGTCGCCGTTCGGCTGGCATCGCTGGCTGGAGGGCGGGGCCGGGGGTGAGGTGATCGGTATCGAGCGCTTCGGCGCGAGCGCGCCGTACGAGCGCATCTATCAGGAATTCGGTCTCACGGCCGAAGGCGTGGCCGCGCGGGTGCGCGCACGCCTGGCGCGGTAGGAGGAGCCATGCCGTTTCGTCCCTCGAACCCCGGCAGCCCGCTGGCCACGTTGCTCCACCTGGGCCAGAGCCTCTGGCTCGACTACATCCACCGCCGGATGCTGCGCAGCGGCGAGCTGAAGCGGCTCATCGAGAGCCGCGGGATCCGCGGCGTCACCAGCAACCCCACGATCTTCGAGCAGGCGATCGGGCAGTCGGACGCGTACGACGAGGCGATCAGCGCCGGGCGCGGCCGGGAAGCGGTCGCGATCTTCGAGGCGGTCGCCATCGAGGACATCCAGACCGCCTGCGACCTGTTCGCCCCGATCTGGGAGATGTCGGGCGGCGCCGACGGATACGTCTCGATGGAAGTGTCGCCGCGCCTGGCCCACGACACGGCCGGCACGCTGGCCGAGGCGCGGCGGCTGTGGGCGGCGGTCGGGCGGCCCAACGTGATGATCAAGATCCCCGGCACCGGCGAGGGCCTTCCGGCCGTCGCCGACGCGATCGCGGGCGGGATCAACATCAACGTCACGCTGCTGTTCGCGGTCCCGATGTACGAGCGGGTCATCGAAGCCTACCTCACCGGGATCGAGCGCCGGCTGGCGGCGGGCGGCAACGTCGAGCGGGTGCGTTCGGTCGCGAGCTTCTTCGTGAGCCGGGTGGACACCGAGTGCGACAAGCGGCTCGAGGCCATGGGCGCCGACCCCGCGCTGCTGGGCACAGCGGCGGTGGCCAACGCGCGGATCGCCTACGAGGTGTACGTGCAGCGGTTCGAGGGCCCGCGGTTCCGCCGCCTGATGGGGCAGGGCGCGCAGGTGCAGCGGCCGCTGTGGGCGAGCACGGGCACCAAGAACCCGCGCTACGGCGACACCAAGTACGTGGACGAGCTGATCGGTCCCGACACGATCAACACCCTGCCACCCGCGACGCTCGAGGCCTTCGCCGACCACGGCCGGCCGCGCCGTTCCATCGACGAGGATCCCGCGGCGGCCCGTGCGGCGCTGGCGCGTCTCGAGGCGGCCGGCGTCTCCATGAGCGACGTGACGGACTTCCTGGTGAAGGACGGGGTGAAGAAGTTCGCCGACAGCTTCGACGGCCTGCTCAAGGCGGTCGAGGCGAAGCGCGCGCGGCTCGCCGCCGTGTGAGGCTTAGGCCGCCGCGCGCGGCGGCCCTTCGACCGGGAACTCGACCCAGAACGTCGAGCCGGCGCCGGGCGCGGACTCGAGGCCGATCCGCCCGCCGTGCATCTCCATCAGCCGCTTGCACAACGCCAGGCCCAGCCCGGTGCCCTCGTGGCGGCGCGCGAACGACGCGTCCACCTGCGTGAACTCCGTGAACAGGCGCTGCTGGTCCTCCGGCGCGATGCCGATGCCGGTGTCGGAGACCGCGACCCAGACCGCATCGCGCTCGGCGTCGCCGCGACCGGCGGGCCGCGGGGCGCGGCGCGCGCCGCCGCGCACGGTGATGGCGCCACCCGGCGCGGTGAACTTGACCGCGTTCGACAGCAGGTTGAACAGGATCTGCCGCACCCGCATCTCGTCGGCGCGCACGACCAGCGGGCCCGGACCGAGGCCGACGGTCACCGTGTGGTCCTTGGCCCGGATCAGGCTCTCCATCCCCGCCAGGACGTCCGGGACCAACCGCGCCAGGTCGGTCGCCGCCAGCACCAGCTCCATCCGCCCGGCTTCGACCTTGGAGAGGTCGAGCACGTCGTTGACCAGGCCGAGCAGGTGGCGGCCGTTGCGCGCGATCGTGAGCAGCGCGTCCCGCTGCTCGGCACCTAACGAGCCGTGGACGCCGGCCAGGAGCAGCTCCGAGAAGCCGATGACCGAGTTCAGCGGCGTGCGCAGCTCGTGGCTCATGTTCGCGAGGAACTGCGCCGTGAGGCGGTTGGCGCGCTCGAGCTCGGCGATCTTGGTGGCCAGCTCCCGGCTCGCCTCTTCCACCGAGCGGTACAGCCGGGCGTTCGCGATGCCGATCGCCAGCTCGGCGGCGACCTCCTCGACCAGGCCGATGTCGCCGGGGCGCCAGTGGCGCGGCAGGCCGGCCTGGTGGAAGGCGAGCACGCCGATGGCTTCGCCCCGCAGCACGATCGGGGTCGCCAGCACCCCGAGCGCCTGTTCGGCCGCCGCGCCCGTGCCGCGCTGGCTTGGCTCGTCGCGCGCGTCGGTCACGGCCCAGGTGCGCCGGTCGCGCAGCGCCGCCTGGGTGATCGGCGCCGCGGGGTCGGCGCGGGCGCCGAGCAGCGGCACGTCGGGCGCCGCCCACTCGGCCGCGATGGGCATCAGCTCGCCGGCGCGGCGCAGCCGGACGTAGCAGCGCGAGACCTTGAGCGCGGTGCCCAGCTCGCGCACCGCCGTGTCGAGAATCACCTGCAGGTCCAGGGACTGGCGGATGCGGCTGTTCACGCTGTTGATCAGCGCGGCCCGCCGCTCCCGCTCCGACAGCTCCTCCACGGCCTGCAGGCTTTCCACCGACAGGGCCGCGTAGTCGGCCAGCTCGCGCAGCAGGTCCACGTCGGGCGCCGTGAAGCTGCGGCCGCCGTGCGGGTTCTCGACGCCGAGCGCGCCGATGCAGCGCCCCTTGGCCAGCAGCGGCAGCACGGCGGCGCGCTTGAGCTCCACGCGCTGGTGCAGCGACGCGAAGGGCCGCCCGTCTTCAGGCGCGTTGAGCACCAGCGGCTCGGCGCGCGCGACGACCCAGCCGGCCATCGTGCCGTAGGCCCGCAGCGCCGAGCCGGCCGACGGGGCGAGCGGGCCGGTGGCGGACTCCAGCGTGAGGTAGGTGTCGCCCACGCCGCCGAGCACCACCCAGGCGCCATCGCAGCCGAGCATCCGCGCGGCGCTGTCCACCACGTGGTGCATGACGCCGCGCACGTTGCGGTCGGTGAGCAGGACGCGGCCGGTGTCGTTGAGGCGCTCGAGCCGTTCGATTTCGCGCGACAGCTCGGCGCGCACCGCGCCGATGCGCCAGGCGAGCAGGCCGAGCCCGGCGACCAGCCCGCCGATGATCAGCGCGTCGACGACACCGTGCGACACGTCAGGGCGTGAGCGACGCGACGAGCCGGGCGAACGGCTCCACCAGGCTGGGGTCGAACTGCGAGCCCGCGAAGCGCCGGATCTCCTCGACCGCTTCGGTGCCGGTCTTGCCCGGTCGCCACGGCCGGCCGGCGGTGATCGCCTCGAACGTGTTCGCGATCGCGAAGATCCGCGCGCCCAGCGGAATGGCGTCACCCCGGAGCCCGTCGGGGTAGCCGCTCCCATCCCATCGCTCCGGATGGTGGCGCACGATGTCGAGCGCGCGCCCCAGGCCGGGCACGTTCCGCAGGATGTCGGCGGCCAGCGACGTGTGGCGTTCGACCTCCCCGCGCTCGTTGGGCAGGAGCGGGCCCTTCCGCTTCAGGACGGCGTCGGGCAGCAGCAGCTTGCCGATGTCGTGCAGCAGGAAGCCGCGATACACGTTGGGGTCGGCCGCGAGCTCCGGCGAGATGCGCTCGCAGAACAGCTGCGCCAGGCGGGCGGGGCGCTCGGCGTCCATCGCGCTCGTGCCCTCGCGCTCGGCCAGCGCCAGGTTCAGGGCCGCCACCGTGCCGGTGTACGCGTCTTCCAGGGCCACCAGTGCGTCGTGCAGGTCCCCCACCTTCGCCTGCAGCTTGGCGGCGAGCCGGCCGGCGTAGGCATCCGCCCACTCCGCGCCGAGGTCACCGCGCGGCCTCAGCTCGGGCGCGGTCTGGCCGAGGGCCTTCGCGATGGCCTCGAGCAGCTCGCGCGGCTCGAGCGGCTTCACCAGGTAGGCCGAGGCGCCGAGCGCGAGACCGAGCTCGCGGTCCTTGGGATCGGTGTACGAGCCCGTGTAGAAGATGACGGGGATCTCGACGGTTTCGGGCGCGCCCTTGAGGGCGCGGCACAGCTGGAACCCGTCGAGGCGCGGCATCAGGATGTCGGTGATGATGAGGTCGGGCGCCTCGCTCCGGACCAGGTCGAGCGCCGCCTGCCCGTCCGCGGCGGCGGCGACCTCGTAGCCGGCGTGCAGGAAGATCGCCCGCAGGGAGCGGCGGTTGTACGCCATGTCGTCCACGACCATCACGCGCATCGGGCCTCCGGGTCGTTCGACAACAACTACAAGCCCCTGTCCCGCCCGGCAAGCGCCGGGTAGCTTGCCCGCGTGCCGCCCGTCGTCTTCGTCGTGCCCCATACGCACTGGGATCGCGAGTGGTACCATCCCGCCGCGCGGTTCGAGGCGCGGCTCGCCCGGCTCGTGGACGGGGCCGCGGCGGCGCTCGCCGCCGAGCCCAACGTGCCGTCGTTCCTGCTCGACGGCCAGGCCGTGGTGCTCGACGACTACGCCAGGCACCGCGAGGGCGGCGCCGCCGCGCTCAAGCGCCTGCTGGCGGACGGTCGGCTCGAGGCCGGCCCGTGGTACGTCCTGCCTGACGAGCTCCTCGTGTCCGCCGAAGCCCTGGTGCGTAACCTGCTCGAGGGCGGCCGGACGGTGCGGCGGTTCGGCGGCCGGCCGCTCCCCGTCGGCTACGCCCCGGACGCCTTTGGCCACACCGGCTCGCTGCCCACCCTGCTCGCCGGGTTCGGGATCGACGTCGCGGTGGTGTGGCGCGGGTTCGGGGGCGTACGCGGCCAGGAGCAGGACCTGTACCGGTGGCGCGGCCCCGACGGCTCTGGTCTGGTGATGGTTCACTTGCCGCCCGACGGCTACGAGAACGGCGCCAACCTGCCGGCGGATCCCAAGGCCGCGGCCGAGCGCTGGGCTGCGCTGCGCGCCCAGCTCGCGCCCCGCGCCCGCGCTCCACTCTGGCTGGTGATGAACGGCGCGGACCATCACGCGATGCAGCCCGACCTGCCGCGGGCCGTCGCGGCGTTGCGTGCCGCCGCGGACGGAGCCGACGTCCGGCTCGCGCGTCTCGGCGACTACGCCGCGGCCGTGAGCGAGTGGGCGCTGGGACATCCCGCCTCGCTGCCGGACGTCGTGGGCGAGCTGCGCGCCGGCTGGGCCTACGCTTGGGTGCTCCAGGGCACCCACGGGTCGCGCCTGCATCTCAAGCAGGCGAACGGGTGGTGCCAGCGCTTCCTCGAGCGCGTGGTCGAGCCGCTGGCGGCGCTCGCGCTCACGCGGGGTGTGGACCTGCGCGAGGAAATGCGGGTGGCGTGGCGCACCCTGCTCGAGAATCACCCACACGACAGCATCTGCGGCACAAGCCACGACCTGGTGCACCGCGAGATGCAGGTGCGGTTCGCGCGCTGCGCCGCGTTGGCCGACGAAACCGCGCGCCGCGCCCTCGACGTCGTGACCGGCCGCGATGCGGCGGCCGCGCGCGTGGCCGACCGGACGGCGTGGCGGCCGGCACTGGTCGTGGCGAATCCCGCACCGGTTCCATTCGACGGCGTGGTCGAGGCCAGGGTCGCGCTGTTTCGGGGCGATGTGACGGTGGGGCAAGCATGGGTGAAGCGTGCGGGCGGACGGGCGGACGGGCGTACAGAAGGACGCCCGATTCTCGTCAAGGCACCTGACGGACGAGCGCTGCCGTGCCAGGAGCTGGAACGGTACGAGGGGCACGACCTGGTCGAGAGTCCGCTCCACTACCCGGATGCCGATGCGGTCGAATGGCGGCGCGTCGCGATCCGGATGAGCGGGCTTCCGCCGCTGGGCGTGGCCGTCCTGCCGGTCGAGGAGGCGGCGACCGCGCCGAAGGTCGACATACCGGATCCGGTGCGCTGGACCGGGGACGAGATCGACAATGGCCGGATTCGGCTGCGCGTTGCGGCGGACGGCACATTCACACTGACCGACGTGCGATCGGGGCGCAGCGCCAGCGGGCTCGGCGGCCTGGAGGATGAGCCGGACATCGGCGACAGCTACACCTCGAGCGTGCCGCCTGACTCGGCAGTGGTACGCGTGCCGGACGCGGTCGCGGTGCGGGTCGTGCACCAGGGTCCGCTGCGCGGCGAGGTGGAGGTGATGCGGCGCTATCACGCCGCCGATATCGAGGTGACAACGCGCCTCACACTGGATGCCGGCGCGGATCACGTGGCGATCGCGGTCAGCGGCACCAACCGGCGGCCTGACCATCGGCTGCGCATGGTCTTCCCGCTGGGCGAGCGGCCGCGCCGCTGCGTAGGCGACGGGCACTTCGGGCCAGTCGAGCGCCCGGTCGGCGTGCCGCGCGCACCGGCCGGCGCCCGCGAGCAGCCCGTGCTCACCGCGCCGATGCAGCGCTACGTGGTGGCGGCGGGCGCGCGCACCGCGCTCGCCGTGTTCGGCGACGGGTTGCCGCAATACGAGCTGCGGAAGGGCGGCACCCTTCTGCTCACTCTGCTGCGCGCGTTCGGCGAGCTGTCGAAGCCCGACCTGCCCGAACGGCCCGGCCACGCCGGCTGGCCCACGCCGACACCTGAAGCCCAATGCCTCGGCCCGTTCACGGCGCGCTGCGCCGTGTGGATCGGCGGCGCCGGTGCGGCGGACGGCCTCGCCGGCGTCGAGCGCGCAGCGGAGGCGTTTCTCACGCCGCCCTGGGTCGTCATGCAGCGCGCCATACTCGCGCATCCTGCGCCCGTGGCGGGCCCGACCCTCGAGGGCGAGGGCCTCGTCATCAGCGCGGTGAAGCCGGCCGAGGAGGGTCGCGCGATCGTGCTGCGCTGCTACAATGCGCGCGCCGCAGCGGTGCGGGGGGCGTGGCAGCTGCCGTGGCCGGTGACGTCGGCGGAGCGGTGCCGGTTGGACGAGACGCCGATCGAGCCGCTGAGCGTCCGCGACGATCGCATCGCGTTCGAGGCGCCGTCGCGGGCGGTGGTCACGATCCGGGTGGTGCCGGTCGCCCGCGCCTGACGCGGGTACGGGCGCTCCGGGCTTGACTGTGCATCATCACGGATGCAAACTGATGCATCTTATGATGCAGCGGGGCGCCCGATGAAAGACAGAACGATGAAACCGATCACCCTGCGGAACCTGCCGGAGCCCGTGGCTCGGGCGGTGCGAGAGCATGCGGCGAAGTATCACGTCAGCCTGAATACGGCGGTGGCACAGCTGCTGGAAGCCGCGGTCACGCCCGAAGTGCCGAAACGCGGGCGGATCAACCATGATCTGGACGAGTTCATCGGCACCTGGACGAAGGAAGAGGCCGATGAGTTCGACCGGATCCTCGGGGACATGCGGAAGATCGATCCGGAAGACTGGAAGTGATCGGGGTCGTGGTGGACACATCGGCCTACACGGCGCTCCGGCGTGGCCACCAGGGTGTCGTCTCGGTCCTGCAAGCCGACGTTCCCGTGGTGTTAACGCCCATCGTGCTCGGCGAGCTTCGCGCGGGGTTCCTGCTTGGCACGCGGGCGGCGCAGAACGAGGCGCTGCTGCAGGCGTTCCTCGCCAAGGTACGCGTCAGTCTCGTTGACATCACCGAAGCGACCGCCATGTGCTTTGCAGCCATCCGGGCCGGTCTGGTGCGTGCAGGAACGCCATTGCCGATGAACGACGTGTGGATTGCGGCGAGCGCCATGGAGCACGGGCTCCGCGTGCTCACGCTGGACGCGCATTTCCTGAAGGTGCCGCAGGTGCTCGTGGAGTACGTGGAGGGCCCGTTGTGAGCTGAACGGTCGTGCGCGGTTCCCTACTGCTCGCCCGCCAGCCGCGCCTCCAGCCCGTCCGCCAGCACACTGCACGCCACCACCACCACCGCGACCGCCGCGGCCGGGATCAGCGCGACCCACGGCGCAACGACGAGCGCGTCGCGACCGGCGGCGATGAGGTTGCCCCACGAGGGAGTGGGCGGCTGGACGCCGACGCCGAGGAACGACAGGCCGGCTTCGAGCTGGATCGCTGCACCGACGCCGAGCGCCGCGGCGACCAGCGCCGGCGCCATCGCGTGGGGCAGGAGGTGGCGCGCGAGCACGCGGGCGGGGCGCGCGCCCAGGGCGCGGGCGGCCTCCACGAACGCGCGGTGCTTGAGGCTGCGAACTTCCGCGCGGACCAACCGCGCGACGGTCATCCACCCCGTCAGCCCGATTGCGGCGACGGTGAGGGCCACCGACGGCTGATACAGCGCGACCAGCAGGAGCAGCAGCGGCACGCGCGGCACCGAGAGCGCGGCATCGGTGAGCGCGGCGATGGCGCGGTCGGTCCAGCCGCCCGCGTACCCGGCCACGCTTCCTAACAAGCCGCCGAGGGCGGTCGAGAGCAGCGCGGCGGTCAGGCCGACGGCGAGCGAGACGCGGGCGCCCAGGGCCATCCGCGCGGCGAGGTCGCGGCCGAACCGGTCGGTCCCGAGCAGGTGCAGCGCGTCGTCGGCGGTGCGGGCGAGCGGCGGCACGAACCGCCGCGCCGCCACGTCGCCGAGATCCGCGGCGGCCCCCCCCCCTCCGCCCGTGGCGAGCGGAGCGAGCAGCGCCAGGGCGGCGACCCCGGCCAGCAACGCCAGCGACCACGTGACACGCCGGTCCCGGGTGCGCGTCACGCCGTCTCCCCCTCCCGCGTGCGCGGGTCGGCCAGCCCGGCGGCCGCGTCGGCCAGCAGGCCGCCCGCGATGACGAGCGCGGCGAACACGGCCGTGACGGCCATCACGACGGGATAGTCGCGCGCGAGCACGGCCTGCACCGCAACGCGCCCCATCCCGGGCCACGCGAAGATCGCCTCGATGAACACCACGCCGCTGAACAACGCGGGCAGCTGGAGGCCCGCGAGCGTGATGACGGGCAGCAGCGCCTGACGGAGCGCGTGCCGGGTGAGGACCCTGACGCCGGACAGGCCCCGCGCCCGCGCGGCGAGCACGAAGGGCTGGCGGAGGGCCGCGAGCGTGGCGGCGCGGACGTAGCGCGCCGCGCCCGCCGCGCCGATCAGGGTGAGGGTGGCGAGCGGCAGCGCGAGGTGGCGGAGGCGGTCGGCGAGCCGCTCGGGCCCGCTCAGGAAGTCCGCGCCCACGCTCTGCGCACCCATCGCCGGCAGGCGCAGCGCATCGGGCCAGTCCCACAGCGCGGCTTGGTACGCGAACACAAGAACGAGCCCCAGCGCCAGCACGTATCCGGGGACCGCTTGGAGCGTCGCGGTGATCGCGGTGAGCGCGACGTCGGCCCGGCCCTTCGCGCGCGCCGCCTGCAGCGCGCCCGCGGCGATGCCAAGCAGGTAGCTCAGCACCAGCGACACGCCGGTAAGCAGGAGCGTCGGGCCCAGCGCGTCGCCGAGCACGCGGGTCACCGGCCGGCGCTGGGCGATGCTCGTGCCCCAGTCGCCCGAGGCGAATCGCGCCAGCCACTCGAGGTACTGGGCGGGGAGCGGGCGGTCGAGCCCGAGCTGGCGGCGCGTCGCCTCCAGCGTCTGCACGTCGGCCGACGAGCCGAGGTACAGCCGGACCGGATCGCCGGGCGCGGCGTGCAGCGCGGCGAACGTCAGGGTGAGCACGGCGAGCACCGTCGCCGCGGCGACGAGCGCGCGCCTCAGCAGCGCGGCGGGCATCGGCGCCAATCTCGCGGTTCGCGCGGCTTTTCTCTAGCTTCCACTGCCGTGCGCGCCCTCCCTCTCCTTCTCGCCGCGTGCGCGGCGTGCCGGCCGGCAGCGCCGCCGGGCACCGTCGTGTACGCGTCCGGCGCCGACCTGCAGTCCATCAACCCGCTGGTCACCATGCATCCGCTCGCGAAGCAGGTGCAGCGCTACGCGCTGTTCCTCACGCTGGTGCGCTACGACAGCGCCCTGGTGCCCCGGCCGTATCTCGCGTCGGACTGGTCGTGGAGCGCGGACCGGCGCACCGTGACCTTCACGCTCCGGGGCGACGTCCGCTGGCACGACGGCCGCGCGACCACCAGCGCCGACGCGGCGTTCACGCTCGAGGCGGCGCGCGACCCGGCGACCGCTTACCCGCGCCGCGCCGAGCTGGCGTGCGTGGTCCGGGTAGAGGCGCCGGACCCGCGCACGCTCGCGCTCCGCTTCTGCAGGCCGCAGGACGCGCTGCCCGATCTGCTGACCGACCTCGCCGTGCTGCCGGTGCACCTGCTTGCCGGCGTGCCGCGGCCGGAACTGGCCACCGCGCCTTTCAACGAACGACCGGTGGGCAACGGCCCGTATCGGTTCGTCGCGCACGAGCCGGGGCGGCGCTGGGTGTTCGAGGCCAACACCGATTTCCCCGCCGCGCTGGGCGGGACGCCGGCGGTGCGGCGACTCGTGGTCGCGGTGGTGGACGAAGCCACCACCAAGCTCGCCGCCCTCGTGGCCGGCGAGCTGGACTTCGCCGGCATCGCGCCGATGCACGCCTCGGTCGTCGCCCGCGTGCGGGGTCGCGCCGTGCTCGACTACCCGCTGCTCTTCACGTACGGCCTCGTCTGGAACACCGCGCGGCCGCCGTTCCACGACCCCCGCCTGCGCCGGGCGCTCACGCTCGCGATCCACCGGCAGCGGCTGGTGGCTGCGGCGGTCTACGGCTTCGGCGAGGTCGCGGCCGGGCCCGTGCCCTCGGCGCATCCCTTGGCGGCGGAGGTCGAGACTCTGCCATTCGACCCCGCCGCCGCGCGCGCCCTGCTCGACTCGCTGGGCTTCGGCCCGTCGGGCCGGCAGCTCGCGTTCACCGTGCTCACGGTGGGCGCGGGAGACGCGGCGCTCGAGCAGCTGATCCAGGCGGACCTCGCCGCGGTCGGCGTCGACATGCGCATCCGCCAGCTCCAGCTGGGCGCGTACCTCGAGACCTCGCAGGGCCCCGCGCGGGACTACGACGCGCTCGTGCTCGGCGTGCCCGGCGACCTCGCGCTCGGGTATGTCCGCTCGCTGTTCGATTCCCGCCACCGCGACGAGCCCCTGCAGGTCGCGCAGTACGCCAATCCGGACGTGGATCGCGCGCTCGACCGGGGCGATCTCGCGGAGGTGCAACGCATCGTCGCGCGCGAGCTGCCCATTACGTTCCTCTATCACGGGCGGGGTGTGCAGGGCGTCCACCTGCGCGTCCGCAACGTGCGCATGGACCTGCGCGGCGAGCTGGCCTCGCTCTCGGGGTGGCATCTTGCGTACTGAGTGGGCGGCCAGCGGTCAGCGGTCAGCGGCCAGCCGCTTCTTGTGCTAGTCCGCGCCCGCGCCCCTCTCCGCATCGATCTCGCCGGCGGCTGGACCGATGTCGCGCCGTACGCGGCCCGGCGCGGTGGAGCGGTGGTGAACGTCGCGATCAGTCGTCATGCCTACGCGATGGTGCGGCCGGGCGGCACCGGCATCCGGCTCTCGGCGCTCGATCTCGGCGCCGTGGTGACGGCGCGGCGCGCGGACGAGCTCCGCGCCGACGGCGAGCTGGCGTTGCTCAAGGCCGTCGCCCGCCGCTACGTCACCGGCCCCGCCGAGATCGTGACGCGCAGCACCGCGCCGGCGGGCAGCGGCCTGGGCGGCTCGGGGGCGATGGGCGTGGCGCTCGTGGCGGCGCTGTTCGCGCTACGCGGCGACCGCCGGCTGCCGGCCGAGATCGCGGCTGAGGCGTTCGACGTCGAGACCCGCGACGCCGGTGTGCTCGGCGGCAAGCAGGACCAGTACGCCGCGGCGCTCGGCGGCGTGCAGTTCCTCAGCTTCGGCGACCCCGACGTGGGCGCGACGCGGCTCGACGTTCCGGAGGCGGTCCTGCACGAGCTGGAGACCTGCCTCGTGCTGTGCTACACCGGCGCGACGCGGTTCTCCTCGGACACGCACGCGCGCGTGTGGGACGCGTGGCATCGAGGAGAGGCCGGGGTGGCGAAGGCGCTCGACGGGCTGAAGGCCTGCGCGCTGGCGATGCGCGAGGCGCTGGTGCGGGGCGCCCTGGCCGACGTGGGCGCGGTGCTCAGCGAGAACTGGCGCTGCCAGCAGGCCCTGGCCGACGGCATGCAGACGCCGGCGATGGCGCGGCTCGAGGAGGTGGCCGCCGGCGCGGGCGCCATCGGCGCGAAGGCGTGCGGCGCGGGCGCCGGTGGCTGCCTCGTGTTCCTCGCGCGCGCCGGCGCCGAGGCGGACGTCGCGCACGCGGTGGAGGCCGCGGGGGGCACGGTGCTGACGTTCACGTTCGACGCCCGGGGCGTGGTGGCGTGGCGGGCCGGGGAATGACGAGCCTCTTGATCGCGCCGGACGCCCTGGTGGCGCGGCGCGCCACGGCTGCGCGCGGCGGCGACCTCGGCACGCTGGCCGACCGCCTGTCGCGACACGTGGACGCTTTGCTTGCGCATCCCGTCTACGTCCCCGAGGCCAAGGCGCTGCTGTCGCGCTGGGGCGCCCACTGCCGCGACGATGAGGCCGAGCTGGCGTTCGACCCCTGGTCGCCGCGGGCGCAGCGCTGCCCGACGTGCGGCCGCACCTGGAACGACGAGCGGACGCACCGCTGGTGGGTGTACTGGTATCAGCTGTGGCTCGCGGAGCGGGTGTGGCTGCTCGCCCTGCACGCCGGGCCCGGCGGCCGGCCCGACGCTGAAGCCCGCGCGCTCGAGCTGCTCGCCGCGCTCGCCGACCGTTACCCCGGCTACCCTAACGCGGACAACGTGTTAGGGCCGAGCCGGCCGTTCTTCTCGACCTACCTTGAGTCGGTCTGGGTGCTCCAGCTCGCCGCCGCGGCGAGCCTGCTCGAGGCAATGGGCCGCCTGCCGGCGGGCCTCGCCGGCTCGCTCCGCGAGAAGGTGTTCGCGCCGAGCGCGGCGCTCATCGCCGACTTCGACGAAGGGCGCTCGAACCGCCAGACCTGGAACGCCGCCGCGCGCTTCGCGCTCGCCCGCGTGCTCGGCGACGAAGCGGGCGTGCGTACGGCGGCACATGGGCCAGGCGGCATCGTCACGACGCTCGAGGCGGGACTGCTGGACGACGGCCTCTGGTACGAAGGCGAGAACTACCATTGGTTCGCGCTGCGCGGCCTGGTGTGGGGCGCGGAGCTGCTGCGCGAAGCCGGCGACGTGGACCTGTGGAGCGATGACGGATCGGCGGGACGGAGGTTCCGGGAGGCGTTCCGGGCACCGGTGCTCACGGCGCTTCCCGACTTCACGTTTCCCGCGCGCCGCGACTCGAAGTTCGGGGTGTCGCTCCGGCAGCGGCGCATGGCGGAGCTGTGGGAGCTCGCGTTGAGGCGGGGCACGGAGGCACAGGGGCACGGGGGCACGGAACAGACCTATGCCTCACTCCTCGCGCACGTGTACGACCCCGCCGTACCGGCGGTCGAGCCCTCGGACGCGGAGATCACGGAGGTGGAGCGACGGGAACCGGTCGCGGGCCTGCGGCGCGACATGTTAGGCTGGAAAGGGCTGCTGTGGATGAGCCCCGAGCTGCCCGCCGCGCCGCCGGACGCCTGGCGGCCCGGGTCGGTGCACCTCGAGCCGACCGGCCTCGCCATCGTGCGGCGCGAGCTGGGCCGCACCTGCGTGAGCCTCGATTACGGCGAGCCGGGGGGTGGCCACGGGCATCCGGACCGGCTTAACCTCACCCTCGTGGCGGGCGGCGTGCCGTGGCTGCTCGATTTCGGCACGGGCTCGTACGTGGCGCCGTCGCTCGCCTGGTACCGCACCACGCTGGCGCACAACGCGCCCCTGGTGGACGGGATCTCGCAGGCGCCCGCGCGCGGCGTGTGCGTGGCCTGGGACGACGCGGAGCCCTACGCCTGGATGTGCGCGCAGCTGCCCGAGGGCAGCGCGTACGACGGCGCGCTGCTCCAGCGGACGATCGTGCTGGCGCCGGGGTATCTGCTCGATGTGGTGCAGATGTTGAGCACGTCGGGCGAACGGCAGCTGGCGCTCCCCTGGCACGGACTGGGCGAGCTGAGTCTCGACGAGGCGGGGCTGGCATTCACCCGTGCCGGGGGCGGGAGCGCCCTCGCGGTCCGGCTAGCCGGGCGCCAGCGGGTCAACGTGTCGGCGCAGCGCGCCCCCGGCCCGCCGACCGGCGCCGACACGCCGGAGCTCGAATTCGCCATCGTGTTCGCCGCCGGCGAGGAGGTCACGCTCGCGGCGTGCCTCGACCTCGGCGCGGGCGTCACCGCGCTCGCCTGCGTGGACGACGCGTATGTTGTGCATCTGGGAGAGGGGCGCGTTCACCGGCACGAGGCGAGCGACACCGGTTGGGCGATCGAGCTGGACCGCGGCGATCCCGTCGCCCTGGGCGGACTGCGCGACCTGCCGGAGCCGGCTCCCCCCCCCCCCCCCCCCCCCC
>Ga0247727_10000893_pt1 | contig 72435 bp, 70 predicted proteins | sample WisWelCaveWW1625_FD_202498 | JGI IMG/M metagenome (GOLD analysis project Ga0247727, IMG submission 202498) | Biofilm microbial communities from Wishing Well Cave, Virginia, United States - WW16-25 | ecosystem: Environmental > Aquatic > Deep subsurface > Groundwater > Cave microbial mat | place... | reverse complement strand
TGCGGCTTGAAGTGACGCATCTCCTCGAGGTAATAGCGATAATCGCCCGAAGCAGACATCAAACGCCCGGCGTTCGCGTCGTCCAAATCCTTCCACCACAGGCTGAAAAATAACGTGCGATTCTGCATCTCCGCCGCGAACTGTTGCACGCGCCCCATCAGGCTTTGCGCGTTCTGGTTCTGCGTGTCCTCTGCGAACGACAAGCCCGCAAACGAATAAATTCTGTTCACGATCTTCGTCGTCGCCTCGGAGGCGCGCACGGCTTCGAGGAAGGTCTCGGTATCAATCTCCGGGTTGAGTCTACTGCGCACGCCTTCAAACGACGTGACCTGCTCCTCCACGTTATCGAACGCGGCGTTCAGTTCCGGGCTGTCGAAGCCGGTGAAGAGTTCATCCAGATTCCATTTTTTGATCGAGTAAGCCATGATTCAATTTCTCCTTGGGACATTTTTTACCACAAAGTCAAAAATTTTCGTAGATGCGTGAGATGTGTTTATGGAGTCAGCCAGCTTGCTGGCGAATTCGCAGGAGCAAGCTCCTGCACTCCAAAATTCACAAACTGGATCGAATATGCACGATATCGCCATCTTTGACGAGATATTCCTTGCCCTCCAGCCTGAACTTACCCTTTGACTTCGCCTCATTCATGGACCCGAGGCTGATGAGGTCGTCGTAAGCCACCACCTCCGCCCGCACGAATCCGCGTTGCAGATCGGTATGAATCTCACCCGCGGATTCCTGTGCGGTCGCGCCGCGTTTCGTCTCCCACGCGCGGACTTCGTCTTCGCCAACGGTGAAAAAAGATTGCACCTGGAGCAGGTCATACGAAAGAGTGATCATCTTGCTCAGGCTGAGTTCCTTGATGCCATACTCCTGCATGAACACTTCGGCATCCTCTGCGGAGAGTTGTGCAATCTCCATTTCGAGTTTACCCATCAACGCCACAGACGGGACATCGAATTCCACGCCCGGCGCGGCTTGTCCCTCGCTCATGTTGAAGACGACCAGCGCCGGTTTGCGCGAGAGCAATCCAAACGATGAAAGTTCCCTGATTTCCTCATGTGAGTATTCCAATTTACGAAGGGGCGTGCCATTGTTCAGCGCTTCATGCAAGCGTGTGAACAAAACAGTTTGCTTTTCATTGAGCGCTTTATCTGTGCCGCCCTTTTTACGTTCATCCTTTAATTTCTCAAGTTTACGTTCAACAGCAATTAAATCATTGAGCAGTAATTCGCCCAGCATGGATTCGACATCGCGTTTCGCATCCACACTGCCGCTGGGGTGCATCACCAAATCGCTTTCGAAGGAGCGGACGATGAGGATGAAGCCGTCCATTTGCGTGAGTTGATTCAGCAATTGGCCGGAGATGCCGCTTTTGGCAGAACCAGCTTCCAGTCCCGCGATATCCGCATACGTCACCCTGGCGTAGATCGTTTTCTTCGGGTTGAACATCTTTGAGAGGGCTGTCACGCGCGGGTCCGGCACATCCACCACAGAGGTGTGCACTTCAAAGCGTCCTGCGGAGGCGGTGGTTGGCGTGTCCCCGCGCGTCAACGCGTTGAAGATGGTTGTCTTTCCTGATTGAGGCAAGCCGATAATTCCGAGTTTCATCTTTTCCTTTTTAGCAGCGCGAGATGCCTGTCCTGAGTTTATCGAAGGAACATCTTGCGCTACGGGTTGTGAGTGGTATACTTTGTGGCGCAAACGAGCCGAAGTGGCGGAATTGGCAGACGCGCGCGACTCAAAATCGCGTTCCCTCCGGGAATGAGGGTTCAAGTCCCTCCTTCGGCATTCGCTTCGCTCGATTATACCCTGACGGGCACTTTACCCCGATGGGTATGAAACCAAAACGTCCTCTGTTCAAAGAGGACGTTTCTCTTTTCAAGTTCAGGGTTATAAAAAGCAGAAGGTCAACCACAACAATGCAACGCGGAGGCGCAACGTGTCGTCAATGAACGATGTATTGGGCGTCATTATGGGAGGGGGACGCGGCGCGCGCCTGCACCCGTTGACTGAAATGCGCTCGAAGCCTGCCGTGCCGATCGCGGGGAAATACCGACTGATCGACATCCCCATCAGCAACTGCATTAATTCGGGGATTTACCGCGTGGCGATTCTTACGCAGTTCAATTCTGTTTCGCTTCACCGGCACATTTCCCAGGCCTATAATTTCGACGCGTTCCATACCGGCTGGGTGCAGATCTGGGCGGCGGAGCAAACGCCGGTCAGCGCGGACTGGTACCAGGGCACGGCAGACGCGGTGCGAAAACAATTATTTGAAATACAGGCAACAGGCGCCTTATTTGTGATGATCCTTGCAGGAGATCATCTCTATCGCATGGACTACGCCGAGATGGCGAAATTTCACTGGGAGAAAAATGCCGATATAACGGTGGCAGTTCAACCCATCGCGAGAAGCGAAGCGTCCCGCTTTGGCATTTTGAAGGTGGAATCAGATGGTCAGATTTCTTCGTTCGTTGAAAAACCAAAGGATGCAAACATCCAAAATCAATTTGTAAGCCGCGCTGACACGGAACGCCCGTTCCTGGGTTCGATGGGGATTTACATGTTCAACACAAAAGCGCTGGTGGACCTGCTGACGAAATTCCCGAAGCATGATGATTTTGGCGGAGATATTATTCCGGAGGCAATTGGCTCCCGCGCGATATACGGCTATGATTTTGACGGGTACTGGGAGGATATTGGAACGATCCGCTCGTTTTATGAAACCAACCTGAAACTGACCAGTTCAGACCCACCCTTCAATTTTTATGATGCGAAAGCGCCGATTTACACTCACGCTCGTTTTTTGCCGGGCACGATTGTGGAAGACAGTGAATTAAAAGATGTGCTGATCGCGGAGGGTTGCCGCATTCGCAAGGCAAAGATCACCCATTCGATTATCGGGATTCGCAGTCAGGTGGCGGAGGGATGTGTGATCAGGGACAGCATCGTGATGGGCGCCGACTATTACGACCCGGGCAAAAGACCTTCCTCCATCCCCACGGGGCTTGGGAAGAATTGTAGTATTGAAGGCGCAATCCTTGACAAGAATGTTCGCATTGGCGATGGCGTGGTGATCAAGCCTTTCCCGCGCGACAAGGATATTGATCACGCGCTGTATTTCGTGCGCGATGGGATCGTGGTCGTTGCGAAGGATGTGGAAATCCCGGCAGGCACGCGGATCGCGCCGGAATGAATTTCTAGCATTCTTGTAACACAATCGACGAGATTTTTGCTTGACATCCCTTTAACAGGCGAATACACTTGGCTCGACTGGGGAGTAGCCATGGCGCCTTTGGCGCCAACAGGTTGTCGTCAGGACATGGCTGTAATCAGCCATCGGCAGCTTGAAGCGTTCTCAAGAGCGTTTGGCGAGACCATCACGAACGGCGTGGTGGTCTCGTTTTAATTTACTGGATCATCTCAGGACGCCATTACCATCTTCACAGGAGATAAAGATATGGCTTACGAAAGCGAAACGACAAAACAACAGGAATGGCACGCGCTGGGGATCGAAGAAGCGTTAAATAATCTTAAGACGAATAAAGAGGGGTTATCTTCCGAAGAAGCCGCGCGCAGGCTTGCCCAATATGGACCGAATGAATTGCAAGCCGCCCACCATATCTCACCATGGACAATTTTATTTGAGCAGTTCAAGAATGTGTTGATCATCATTCTGCTCATTGCCACGGCGCTTTCGGCGTTCCTCGGCGAGGGTATTGATGCAATCGCCATTGGTGTGATTGTGCTGTTTGCCGTTGGGCTGGGGTTTGTGCAGGAATATCGCGCCGAGCGCGCCATTGAAGCGTTACGACAAATGGCCGCGCCGACCGCCTCGGTTTTACGGGATGGCGAAGAAGAGGAGATACCGGCCCGTGAGGTTGTGCCAGGGGATGTACTCCTTATTCGCGCGGGCGACAAGATCCCCGCGGACGCGCGCCTGATTGAGGCGATCAATCTGCAAGTTGAAGAAGCGGCGCTTACAGGCGAGTCTGTTGCCGTTGAAAAACATACCGCTTCGCTCCCCAAAGGCGACCTTGCTGTGGGAGACCGTAAAAACATGACCTATGGCGGCACGGCGGCTACGTATGGACGGGGCCGCGCCGTGATCACAGCCACAGGTATGGATACCGAATTCGGCAAGATCGCACAGTTGTTGCAAACTGTGGAAAGCGGCAAAACGCCGTTGCAAGAGAACCTTGATAAGGTGGGTCGTGGGTTGGCGCGTGCCGCGTTCATCATTGTGGCAATCATTGTCGGCTTTGGTTTGGTCAGAGGACAACCCCTCATCGAAATGATCCTCTTCGGCATCGCGCTCGCAGTCGCGGTTGTTCCTGAGGCGTTGCCCGCTGTGGTCACCATCTCGCTCGCGATTGGCGTACAACGCATGGTCAAGCGTAATGCGCTGATGCGCCGCCTGCCGGCAGTGGAGACACTCGGCAGTACATCGGTCATCTGCTCCGATAAAACCGGCACCCTCACCAAGGATGAGATGACTGTGCGAAAGATATATATAGCCGGAGATTTGCTTGAGATTTCCGGGGCGGGCTATGAGCCGCATGGTCAGTTTTCCACCAACGGCGCTGTAATGGAACCCTCCGATTCGCTAAAGCATTTATTACGCGGGGCGGCGTTGGCTTCAGATGCGCACATCGTTCATGGCGAGGTGGATGGAAGATGGCATGTAAAAGGCGACCCGACCGAGGGCGCGCTGATTGTGGCGGCCGCCAAAGCCGGGTTGAAGAAACTTGAGCTGGATGCCCGTTACCCGCGCGTGAATGAAATCCCGTTCACCTCTGAAACCAAACGCATGACCACACTTCATAAAATGGACGATCAAATTGTCGCCTTTTCGAAGGGCGCGCCGGAAATCATCGTTGATTCTTGCACGCGCCAATTGACAACCAGCGGCGAGACTGCGTTCGACCCAACCAGCAAAGAACGGATCCTTGAAATCGCGCGGGTCATGGCGAGTGACGCGTTACGCGTGCTTGCCGTCGCCGCTCGTTCCAATGCTCGCATTGAGACAGCAGAACATGATATGGCCTTCCTGGGTTTGCTGGGTATGATTGACCCTCCCCGCCCCGAAGCAAAGGAAGCCATCCAAACCTGTGAACTGGCGGGCATTAAAGTCGTGATGATCACGGGAGATCATCCGCTCACTGCACAAGCAGTGGCACGCGAACTGGGCTTGCTGAAGACCGGACACATCGTCACTGGCGCGGAACTGGAGGCGATGAGCGAAGAGGTTTTTGAAGGACACGTTGAAAGTATCGAAGTATATGCGCGTGTATCCCCCGCGCATAAATTACGGGTGGTGACAGCCCTGCAAAATAAGGGACACATTGTCGCGATGACAGGTGATGGTGTGAACGACGCGCCAGCCCTCAAAAAAGCCGATATCGGCATTGCAATGGGCATCACTGGCACAGACGTTACCAAGGAAGCCGCCGCGATGACCCTCACCGACGACAACTTCGCATCCATCGTTGCGGCAGTCGAAGAGGGACGCGGGATATTCGGTAACATCAAGAAATACCTTATGTACCTGCTCTCGTCGAACATCGGCGAGATACTATTGATGGCTGGAGCCACATTGCTGGGTATGCCACTCCCCCTGGCAACTGTGCAAATACTTTATATTAACCTTGCCACCGATGGTTTGCCCGCGTTGGCGCTTTCGGTAGACCCGCCTGAGCGCGATCTCATGCGCCGCGCGCCGCGCAATCCGCGTACCGGCATTTTCACGCGTCCGGTGGTGATCCTCATGGTGATCGGGGGCATCTGGCTCGCACTGGTCAACATGGCTTTATTTACATGGGCATTGAGCACGGGCCGTAGTCCTGATGAGGCGCGCACGATGACGTTTGTCTCCGTGGTGTTGTTCGAATTCTTCAAAGCGTATAACTTTCGGTCCGATCGCAACTCTGTTTTCAAGCAACCCTTCGCGAATAAATGGCTCAACCTGGCAATTGTCTGGGAATTGATTCTGTTGAGCCTGATTGTTTACCTGCCCGTACTGCACGAGCCCTTCGGCACCTTCAGCCTTCCCTTTGTGGATTGGGCGATCATTATCGCGCTGTCTGTAACCATTATCCCGGTTCTGGAAATAGCAAAATGGATGCAGCGCCGCGGTTGGTTTGGAGAATTAGTCTAACCCTTCCTGTTATAAAAGTAGGTCACGTTTGAAGCGCGACCTACTTGACATGAAATGATTTTCGATGAACGGCTGACAACCCCAACCGCTTCATCGCGGACCGATGTGCCTGGGTGCCGTACCCTTTATGTTTCCCCAACCCATAGCCTGGGTAGCGCGAATCAAGCTCGCGCATCAGAGCGTCGCGTTCGGTCTTTGCAAGGATGGACGCGCAGGCGATGCTCAAACAACGCGCATCGCCTTTCACGATGGACGTTTGTGAAATATCGAGTTGGGGGAGTTCGAGCCTGAAATCAGTTAATAAATATTGAGGAGAGATCGAAAACTGGTGCAGCGCGCGGATGGCGGCTAACCGCGTGGCGCGCACGATGCCCTGCGAATCAATTTCAGCGGCGGTAGCGAATCCCACGCTCCAGTTCAGCGCGGTCTCTTTGATGCGCGGCGCAAGCCTCTCACGCGCGAGGGGGGTCAACTGCTTGGAATCACGGATCCCGCTCAAAGTCCGAGAGAGAAGCGTTTTGTCGTTCGGCAGGATCACCGCGCCGACGGCGACAGGTCCTGCAAGCGCGCCGCGTCCGGCTTCATCCAATGCGGCAACATACAGCAGTCCACTATCCCACAGATCCGATTCAAATTTTGTGTTTGGGTTAACGCGCTTCATACTTGCCCCGCCACGCATTGACGCGGATGCGGAAGATATCGCCGATCATGCGCAGCGCATCGCGCAGCGCGTCCACTTTGGTTTCAGGGTGGTAATACCAATCAATGGGAATTTCGCGCGCACGATAGCCGCGGCGGCGGGCGATGAAAAGCAACTCGATGTCGAATGACCAGCCCTTCATGGTTTGGAGGTTGAAAACATCCTCCACAACATGGGCGCGGAAACATTTGAACCCGCATTGCGTGTCGTTCAACCCCGGCAGGGCGAGGATCTGAATGATGTAGTTGATGCCGCGCCCGCCGAAGTGACGATAGCGCGGCTCGTCATATCGCACCGAACCTTCCACTTCGCGCGAGGCAATGGCGATATCAAAATCATTCAATGCCGGGGGAATGAATTTTGTAATCTCCTCCACGGGCATCGAAAGATCGGCGTCGCACATAAAACGATATTCGCCCTGCGCTGCGAGCATCCCGCGCTGGACCGCGGCGCCCTTGCCGCGTTCGGTTTGGATCACGCGAAAGTTTTTATGCCTGATCGAAAATTTTTGCGCGGCTTCCAAAGTTTTATCCGTGCTTCCATTTTCAACCACGATCACTTCAGAGGAGAAGGATTGTTTTTCAAGAAAATGAAACACCTGCTCCAGTGTATCGGGCAGGCGGCTTTCTTCATTGTATGCAGGGATGATGACAGAGAGGAAAATGGACAAGGTGAAATTCAGGAACCGAAAGGAAAGACGTAAACAAAGCCAGCCACGAGGACACAGAGGCACAGCCCCAACGCGGCAATGATTGCAAATTGGACAAGTGTCATGCCGAAGATGCGCCTGCTTTTTGGTTTTGATCCTTGCGCGGGGTTTGCGGGGCTGGGTTCGCGAGAGATGGGTGGAATCGCCTGCGCGCCGGGTTCTTCGTTCGCCATCGCGAAATCAAAATCGGAGGGGTTGAATGGCTTTGCCTCTTCTGAAGCACTGAAAATGGCGCGCGCCCGCGATACTGGTTGGGCTGGTTGCGGCGCTTCCTGTTCCCACGCGGCGCGCGGCGTTGGCGTTCGGGGTTGAGAAATTTCCTTCTTCGGCGGGCGCGGGTTGAGGATGCGTTCGACAAAATCATTGACCACCGGAGTGTTGAGGACGGGTCTGCTTGTCGCCAGCGCGGATACGAATGGTTTGATCCCGTCAATCATCATCACTTTGACGGCGGGTCTCTCTGATTCGATGTGCAATCCCGGGTCTGCCGCGATCAAGACAGGCTCAACAGGCGCGGGAAGTTTCACTCCCTGCCTTTCGATGAATACCTGCAACGCGCGCGCCATGCGCGCCGTCCGTTGGATCAGGTTGATGGGCGCTGGTTTGTATTGATTCCCCGATTGCACATTCCATGAATCGCCTTTTGCCTGGTACTGCCCGCGCAAATACGTGACATGGATGACGAAAATTCCCGCCGGACCAAGCAGGATCATGGGAATCACGATGTCACTCTGCCCCAGCGTCAAATTGCGGATGAGGGTATATCCTTTTTCCAGGTTGCGGTCGAAGAAAGTGACAATCGCCTTCTGCGCCTGCAACTCACTGGACCAATTCAACCCAAACTGAAGCATCCCTTGAATTCGCTGGGTGAATCCAAGGTTGCCTTTTTCATCGAGCAGGGGGGTTTTATCTATGGTTTTCATGAGTCCGGGTTTAGCGTAGTCGGCGTTCTCTAACGCCGACAGATGCGCTGGAGAGCGCATCCTACGCATTAAAACACCGGCACCTGTTCGAGTTCATCGCGATCTGCCGAATCACGCGTAGAAATAAATTCTTTCCCATCGCGGCTTACCACTTTCACAACCTTACCGGATTCAAAAGTGCTTGCCAGCAATTCCTTTCTTGAGCCGGTTACGAATTGCTTGCCGCCTTTGAGGCGTTCCAGCAATTCCTTGCGATCCATTAAAACGTGGTCAGAGAACGTTGCGCCGCGTCTTTCATACGCCCGCACCATTACAATGTGTCCGTTTTTTTGTCGGACTGCCTCGATCACACCGTCAATTTTCTTTGCCATTCATCAACTCCGCGTGTATTTTAGCATTAAACAAATGTACCGTCATTGCGAGCCTGTAGGGCGAAGCAATCTCCTCGACAATTGGGGATTGCTTCGTCGCAACAAACGCTCCTCGCAATGACGGTAATTTTTTGTCGGGGCGATAGGATTCGAACCTACGACCTCTTGCTCCCAAAGCAAGCGCGCTAGCCGGACTGCGCCACGCCCCGATTACAGAGTGCCGCATAAATATCTAAACTGGAAGTTAAAAACTAGCCTGCAATTTAATCCAAAAGTTTAGTAAGTAATGAGACAAGCGGTAAGTGGAGTGAGTATAATGCGTGGGATGAGTACCCGTCAAGCAACAAAACAGACAGCAATCCTCCTGACGCTTCTCGCGTTCATCACAGCCTGTTCCTCGTCAACCTCCCCGACTCCAACGCTGACACCTCTTCCCCCAACCGCCTCGCCAACACCCATACCAACCTTTGCCCTCTCGACCAATACGCCAACATCCACGCCTATCGCCTGCCTCACCCAACCAGGGCGCGTGGAAAAAGGCATTCTCGAAACCACAAAACCTCCGCAGGAATATTTCATCTACCTCCCGCCATGTTACAGCGACAAAACAGACAAGCGCTATGCCGTCCTCTACCTCCTGCACGGACAAACCTACGCCGCCGATCAATGGATTCGCCTCGGCGCAGTGGATGTGATCAACAATTTGATCCTCTCCGGCGAATCGATTCCATTCATCATCGTCTTCCCCGATGACCGCTATTGGAATCAGCCAGCAGGTACGGGTTTTGGTCAACGACTTGTCAATGATCTCATCCCGCACATTGACCAAACCTATCGCACCTTCCCAGATCTGAATCATCGCGCCATTGGAGGAATGTCACGCGGCGCGGGCTGGGCATTGCAACTGGGACTCTCCCGCCCGGATTTGTTCAGTGTCATCGGCTTGCATTCCCTCGCCGCATTTCAAAAAGACGCGTCCAAAATCCCCAATTGGCTGGCGAATCTCTCCTCCGCATCGCGGCCGCGTATCTTCATGGACATCGGCGACAACGACCAGGAACTCATCAGCGCGCTTGCCATCGAATCACAGTTCACCCAATTTAACGTCCCGCATGAATGGCATCTCTACAGCGGCGACCATACGGAAAAATACTGGAGCGCGCATGTAGAGGAATACATCCGCTGGTATGCGGAGCAGTGGAATAATCAATAAAGCATTATGTCATTGCGAGCGGCGCCTCAGCGCCGCGAAGCAATCTCCCACATCTACGTGAGACTGCCCACCTGCACTTGCACCAGGCGCAAGTGTCGTCGGAAAAACACCCTCCTCGCAGTGACATGATGAGTTTATAATCACACCCATTCAGGAGCATCCATGAACATCCTCGTCACCGGCGGAGCGGGTTATATCGGTTCCGCCACAGCAGAAGCATTATTGAAAGCGGGGCATTCCGTCACTGTGTACGATTCGCTTGTCACCGGTCATCGCGCGGCGGCGCCTGATGGCGCGGCGTTCGTCGAAGCCGACCTTTCAGACAGTCATACACTTGCTGAAACACTCACCAAAGAAAAATTTGACGCGGTCATGCACTTCGCGGCGTTCATCGAAGCAGGAGAAAGCATGAAGGATCCCGGGCGTTTCTATCAAAACAATTTCACGAACGCGCTCGCATTAATGGAAACAGCCGTCCGCGCGGGGGTGAAGCGTTTTGTCTTGTCGTCTACTGCCGCGGTGTTCAAATCCAGCGATGAGCCGCTTACCGAAGAGTCCCCGCTTGGTCCAACGAATGTATATGGACATACCAAACTCATGGTCGAGCAGGCGCTTGAATGGTACCGCGAGATTCACGGCTTGCATTTCGCCGCGCTCCGTTATTTCAACGCGTGCGGCGCGCTCCCGAATCGCGGCGAAGCGCATCAGCCTGAGTCGCATCTCATTCCGCTTGTATTGCGCGTGGCGTTGGGGCAAAGCGAATCGATTGGCATCTTCGGTACCGATTACCCCACGCCCGATGGCGCTTGCATACGCGATTACATTCACATTGCGGATTTAGTCACCGCTCATTTGCTCGCCTTGGACGGACTCAGCGAACGCGACAGCCTGATCTACAATCTTGGAAGCGGCAACGGCTACTCGGTGCGCGAAGTGATCGAAACAGCGCGTCAGGTCACGGGACATCTGATTCCGTCCATCGAACGTCCGCGCCGCCCAGGCGACTCCGCGCGTCTCGTCGCCTCCTCCGAAAAAATAAAACGCGAACTCGGCTGGAAGCCCCAACACGATAACCTGCGCGAGATCATTTCCAGCGCGTGGGAGTGGCACAGATCACATCCAAGAGGATATGAGGATAAACAATCATGAACCTTCTCACCTTCTTTGTTGTTCTCGCTGGCTGGATATTCTCGCTATGTCTGCATGAATTCTCTCACGCATTGGTTGCCTACCTCGGCGGCGATTGGACCGTGCGCGAAAAAGGCTATCTCACTTTCAATCCATTAAAATATACACATCCACTGTACTCATTGCTGTTGCCATTGCTCTTTTTGGTTATGGGCGGGATTGGTCTGCCCGGCGGCGCAGTATATATCGAAACGTGGAGGCTGAGAAGCAAATACTGGCTCAGCGCCATGTCGCTGGCAGGACCAACGGCAAACCTGCTTGTTGCAATTGTCCTTGCAGTGATCTTGAACACCACTTCCGTAGGCTCAACCGCAATCGGACCAGGCTTGGCTTTCCTCGCTTATTTGCAGATCATGGCTGTGGTGCTTAACCTGCTTCCCGTGCCGCCGTTCGATGGCTATGCAGTGATCGAACCATTTTTACCCTCCGGCATCCGAATGCAGGTGGCGCAGGTCCGCGGTGGGTTTATCTGGATTGTGTTCCTTGTATTGTGGTTTGTGCCGTTCGCCGGACAGGCATTAGGATCATTGTTATTTTCCCTGACCGGAATATTGAATATACCGCCTGAGTTGATCGGCTTGGGTTACGCGCAGTTCAAATTTTGATTACCCGATAGCATCAAACGAGCAATAAAATTTGGAGGCGGTTAAGTAGTAAGTGATGGAGAAGTGATAAGGTTAGATTAGAACTCCGAGTTTCTAAAAAACTCGGAGTTCTTTTTGCTTTATAATCCTCCCCATGCAAAATCGCTTTAAACGAGTTTGGCTGATTCCCATTTTTATTCTATTGGGCATCGGCGCCTTCTTCCTTCCCCCCGTATACTCACGCGCCATGCCGCGCCTCGAAGGCTGGGTTTCGAGCCTCAAATACCTCATCAACCCGCCAGACGAAGCCATCTTCCAACCTCAACAAAGTTCACAAGTGGATGTGGCTCTCACGCAGATGATGCAGACTCACGTGGCGACTCAAACGCTTCAAGCGATAACATCCCCTTTGGGGACTCTGACTCCCACGCCCGGTCCGACGCTCAAGCCAACGCTCACCGCTACGCCTCTGCCTGCTTCTGTTAGCCTGACAAGTTTCCGCTACGAGGGCCAGAAGAACCGCTGGAACTATTGCGGTCCTGCCAATATAAGCATGGCGCTGAACTTCGTCGGCTGGGATGGTGACCGTGACGACGTTGCGCGCTCCATCAAGCCTGGCGTGCAGGATCCAAAACTTGACTTCATCCAAAAGGGCAGATCCGACGTCAACGTCATGCCGTACGAGATGGTGGATTTCGTCAACGATGAGACTGAGTTCAGCGCGTTGTCACGGCTTGGCGGCGATATTGAACTGGCAAAGAAATTGCTTGCCGCGGGCTTTCCCTTCATCGCGGAAAAAGGCTATTACGAAAAAGATTATGCAGGCAAAGTTGCGTGGCTGGGACATTATCAATTCGTCACAGGCTATGATGATGCAAAGGGAGTCCTGATCGTTCAGGATACCTGGAATGATGGGCCTAACTTTCCAATCCCATACGAAGAATTTACTTCGAGCGAAGCGTGGCTCTCGTTCGATAATATTTTTATTGTGGTGTATCCGCCCGAACGTGAGAGTGAATTGATGAATGTGCTCGGTCCCTATGCCGATGAACGATGGGCGGCGGGACACGCGCTCGAGATCGCTGAAGAAGGCATCCGCAAATTAACGGGAATAGACCAGTACTTCGCGTGGTTCGCCAAAGGGACGAGTCATGTGGCGTTGCAGGAGTATGCAGACGCGGCGACCGCGTACGATCAGGCTTTTGCCATCTATAACGAACTGGGCAAGGACGACAAACAACGTCCCTACCGTATGATGTGGTATCAAACAGGACCGTACTGGGCATACTTCTATACGGGGCGTTATCAGGATGTCATTGATCTGGCGAATGTCACATTGATCGAGACTATCTCCAAACCAACGCTCGAGGAAAGTATCTACTGGCGCGGTCAGGCAAAATATATGATCGGCGATACGCCAGGCGCCATCGCCGATTATCGTGAGACGCTTCGCCTTCATCCCAATTGGGGTCCTGCGGTGCAGGCGTTGCAAGACCTTGGGGTGCAACCATGATAGTTTCATAGTTTGATGGTTGAATAGATCCTTGGGTTTGCAAATCTCAAGGGCCTTTTTGTTTTATAATCATTCACATGCAAAAGCGAAAACGTTTGAACTATAAATTGCTGATTCCCTTCCTCATTGTGCTGGGCATCGGTATTTATTTCATCCCCCCCGTTAACGCCCGTCTCGCGTGGCGGCTTGAATCAGCGCGTACACGAATTAAATACTTAATCAATCCGCCCGAAGAAGCTGTCTTCCAACCTCAACAGCAATCGCAAGTTGATGTTGCCGTTACACAGATGACGCAAGCTCATATAGCGGCTCAAACTCCAGAGACGACTCTGACTCCGATACCAGTTCCTACACTCAAACCCACAATTACGACTACGCCTCTGCCTGTCACAGTCATGTTGGAGGGTGTCAAATATGAAAACCAGCATGGACGACTCAATTATTGTGGTCCCGCCAACTTCTCAATGGCGCTCACCTTCTGGGGTTGGGACGGCAACCGCGATGTCATCGGCAAGATGGTCATGCCAATAAACGACAAGGATAAGAACGTGATGCCCTACGAACTGCAGGACTACATCACAGAAAATGTGCCTGGCATGACCTCTGTCATCCGCAATGGCGGCGACATTGAAATGCTCAAGCGACTCATCTCAGAAGGCTTCCCCGTTGTGGCCGAAATAGGCATCTACGAATTGGATGTCAACGGCAACTATGGTTGGATGGGACATTATGCCTTCGTCACCGGTTATGATGAGTCAAGCGAACTGATCATTTATCAGGATTCTTATCAGCCAGAAGGCGCGCCACCTGGACCCAACCGCAAGATCGAATATGAAACCTTTATCGAACGTTGGCGTGCGTTCAATTATGTGTTCGTAGTTGTGTATCCAGTTGAGCGGGAGAACGAAGTAATGGCTTTGCTAGGTCCATTGGCAGATGAGGAACAGGCAAATCGTCATGCCTTGAGTGTTGCCCAGTCTGAAGGAAATAGCCTGGGTGGCGTTGATCAATTCTTTGCATGGTTCAATGCGGGAACAAGCCATGTTGCTCTCTTCCAATATGCAGATGCTGCAATTGCTTATGATTATGCTTTCTCTTTATATGCTGACCTAGATTCCAATGATTCTATACGTCCATATCGCATGATGTGGTTTCAAACGGGACCCTATAAAGCCTACTTCTACACCAATCGTTTCGCAGATGTTATTAATCTTGCGAATACAACTCTGAATGTCACGATCTCCGAGCCTGTGTTGGAAGAGTCCCTCTACTGGCGCGGACAAGCCTATTACATGGCTGGTAAAACTGATCTGGCAGTGAGAGATTACCGCGACGCATTGAAAGTACACCCCCAATGGATTCCTGCGACGCAGGCATTGCAGGATTTGGGAATACAGCCGTAAAGTTATCTTGTTTGCTCCCAGCGCCGAGGATGGCGGCGAAAGCATAGTTGATATGAAACTACTCCACTTCGCTGACGCACACATTGACATGGCAAACTATGGTCGCCATGATCCCGAAACGGGACTGCCTTTACGCGTCCTTGATTTTCTCAAGTCACTGGATACCATTGTGGACGCGGCAATCTCTGAAAAAGTGGATATGGTCATCTTTGCGGGTGATGCATACAAAGACCGCTCTCCCGCGCCGACGTTTCAACGCGAGTGGGGCAAACGCATCATGCGACTCTCACAGGCGAAAATCCCGACTTTGCTTTTGGTGGGCAATCACGATATCTCTCCCGCCGCGGGACGCGCGCATGCCATTCAGGAATTTGATACATTACAAGTGCCGTTCATTAAGGTATTACAAAAACCGGAATTTCTAACACCCAAAGATTTATGGAATTTGCCAGTGCAAGTCATCGCGATGCCATGGATCACACGCTCAAGTTTGATGGCGAACATTGGTGAGACGGATTTAGGCAAAGCCTATGAACGAATCGAAGAAAATATTTCCAACTTGATCGAGGATTGGATTAACGAAGCAGATACAAACCTTCCGCTTATCCTCACAGCACATGCATCGGTTGAAGGTGCGATATTTGGCGCGGAGCGAATGGTGATGCTGGGAAGCGACTTGGTTTTGCCAACTTCTCTTGTGAAAGATACGAGGCTTGATTACGTCGCGATGGGACACATCCACAAGCCGCAGGATGTAAATGAAGGGCAGCATCCGCCCGTGATCTATCCTGGCTCCATCGAACGGATTGATTTTGGCGAGGCGAAAGACGATAAGTTTTATGTCATCGCTGAGATCACGCGCGGGGATGCGAAGGTTGAGTGGAAAAAAATCGAGGGGACGCGTCCGTTTATTGAAGGGCAGGCAGTTCTCAGGTCCAGTGAGAACGTGACCGGGTTTTTGAAGTCCCAATTGCCGAAAGAGATGTCCGATGCAATTGTAAAACTCGTGGTGGAATATCCAAGAGAGTGGGACGCGTTGATTGATGAATCCGCGTTGCGAAAATATGCAGAGAAGGCGTTTGAATTTCATCTTGTCAAAAAGCCGAGGGTGGAAGCGCGTGTGCGCATCCCTGAGGGGCAGGTGGTGAGCAGTTTAAGCCCGCTCGATTTGCTCGCGCAATATTTTGATTCGGCGAAATTGAGCGACAAGGAAGATTTGCAAAAACTCGCGCAGGAAATTATTTTGGAAGAAGAGTAGACACGGAAACACGTAGACAAGTAAACAAGTAGGCACGCAACGCATAAATCGAGGAGAAAGAGCATGTCTCAACAGAATCCCAATTATCGCTGGTTCGTTGTTGGTGTCTTTTTCTTCTTTATGCTTTTACATCAGACCGACAAATTGATGATCGGTTCATTGCAGGTGCAAATCAGCGAAGCGTTCGGGCTGGATGAGTTTAGATGGGGGCTTGTCAATTCGGGCGCGCTGGCAGTGGCGACGGTGTTGTATCCGCTGTGGGGATATTTATACGACCGTTACGCGCGCGCCAAACTGCTTGCGCTGGCATCGTTTATCTGGGGAGCGACCACGTGGCTGAATGCGATTGTCCGCACGTATACTGGCTTTTTAATCACGCGCGCCTCCACAGGCATTGACGATTCATCCTACCCGGGTATTTTCACACTGGTTGCCGATTATTTTGGTCCCAACCTGCGCGGCAAGGTGTATGGCATCTTGCAACTTGCGCAACCGCTCGGCTTTTTGATCGGTTTGATCTTGGGGCAAATTGTCGCCCCGATGATCGGCGGCTGGCGTTCGGTCTTCTATATTACAGGCGCGCTTGGGCTGGTCGTGGCGCTGTTGATTTATTTTGGAGTGAAGGAAATGCCGCGCGGGAAAGCGGAACCCGAATTCGAGAACATGCCCGAGATGGCGACGTTCCGATTTTCATGGGCGGAAGCCGGGGAGATCTTCAAGAAACGGACAATGTGGTTCATCTTTTTGCAGGGCTTTGCAGGCGTCTTCCCGTGGAATGTGATCATATTCTTTTTCTTCGGCTACCTTGAAACGGAACGCGGCTATGATCCCAATCAGATCATCGCCACGATGGCGCCTGTCATTCTGATTCTGGCGGCGGGATATTTTGTCGGTGGGTTTCTGGGCGATTTGCTTTTCAAGCGGACGAAAAAAGGACGCATCATAATTTCAAGCGCGGGCGTTTTGCTCGGGGCGATCTTCCTTTTCCTCGCCATGACGACGCCGCTCGATCAACCGAATCGATTTTTCGTCCTCATGTGCCTCACTGCCATCTTCATGCCGCTCTCCTCAGCCAACGTCATCGCGACCGTGTACGATGTGACCGTCCCTGAAGTCCGTTCGACGGCGCAGGCGATAGAATATTTCATCGAGAACAGCGGCGCGGTCACTGCCCCGGCGCTCACCGGCGCGATCATTGTGGCAACGCAGGATAAAACTTTTTCCATTCTGGCCATCTGTGTGACTGCATGGCTGTTGAGTTTTGTCTTCTATCTCGGCGCGTTGTTCACGATTGATAAAGATACGGGTGACTTGCGAATGCAAATGGCGCAACGGGCCAAGGCGATGTAAAACGCGAGTTCGGGATCAGGGATCAATGGGATACACTGGATCAGGATCTTATGCAAATAAATTCTGCCTCCCCATGGTTTACCGAGAAAATGAATTCACCGCCTCATCCATATTATTGTAGATCAGAAGGTTCTGCAAAAAACCAGCGATATTCAGCACGTAATAAATTTGCGGATTCGGGCAAACCAGTTTCAGGTACGGGGATTTATACGGTTCTTCATGATGCTGGTGCATGATTTGCATGTCGCTTTGCGGCGTGAACAGTTTAAAGACGGATTGAATGACAAGCAAGCCCGAACTGGTGAGCATATCCACACCGGAGAGATCGAGCAGGAGATACTTGGCGCCATCTTCCTGAGATTGACGGGCGCGATCCAGGACTTGATTGGCAGTAATTCGATCAAACTGTCCGTTCAGATGAAGGATGGTGACGGAACCTTTTCCTTGAATTTGGGAGGAAGTAATCGAAAGTTCGCTCATGTTTCATTCTCCTTGTCTTTCCACATTGACCCACATTTCCTCCCCGTTCGTTGTGATTTCGATCCAGCCGCTTTGATCTGTGCGTAACAACGCGTAATCTTTTACGGCTTCCAAAGTTTCGCCGTCGGGCATTCCATCAATATCGCCAGCCGCGACGCTCAACACAACCAGCTCCGGGTTCAGATTCGCGATCCACTCAGGCGGGTTCGAGGGGGCATACCCTGAATCGGCAAGCGACAACACACTCACCAGTCCGACACTCGCGCCATTGCGTAATTCGTCCAATGCTTCAAAACTCATGCCGATCGGCAGGAGGGCGCGGAAGTTCTGCCACTCAATTAATAACACAGAACCGCGCGGTCCTGTTGTGAGCACTCGCAAAGTCGCGCCATCGCCCAGGTCCAGCGTTTGATCCTTCTCTGCCAATGTAATTGGGATGGCTTGCAGAGTTAAATATTCATCCAGCACGCGCGCGGAGAATGAGCCATGCTCGTTGCCGCTCCACAACACAGCATCAGGTGGATAACGTTCGATCACGCGCGGCAACGCGGCAACCTGGTCTTCATCCGTCGCGGCGACTACAAGCCAATCCAACTTGCGATCAAACGCAGAGACGCGCCTTCCCAATTCATCAGAAAGAGTCGTCACGCTTGCTCCGCCATTGATCAACACATATTTTCCTGAAGGTGTTTTGATGAGGACGGCATCCGCCGAACCGACATCCAAAAATGTGACGTGCAGGAGTCGATCTGGAATCGCGACTGCCGCGCGCCAGACCAATAACAACGCGAGCGCGAGGACGATGAGTCCGCCTCCGACTCCAACCGAGCCTGCTCTCTGCCCGAGGGAGCGAATCCACTCTTTGAAACTGGACCAGCCAAACGTGAGGGAAAGAAGCGTGACGTAGAACAGGATCACGAACCAGATGGAGAAATCCCCAAGAAAAAGAGTCCCGTGAGGCACGCGGTCAAATAATTCCACAATGCGGATCGTATAAGCGGCAAAGGGCCACGCGATCCACGCCGCGAGTTGACCCAGGGGAATCCACACGAGGCTGAGCATTACCGCGAGACCGCCGAGGATCATCACAGCTGGTTGCGCGGGCAGGATGAACGGGTTGGCGATGAACGATACGAGCGAGATGCGTTGGAAGTGATATGCCATGATCGGAATCGTTGTGAGTTGCGCGGCGAACGTGAGCAGGACAAATTCTGAAAAGAGTTCTGCGAAACGTTCAGCGGTTGATGTTGGAAAATACTTCAGAATGATTTGATTTGCGAATTGCGAGAAGGGTTCAGCATAGAGGATGAGACCGAGCGTTGCAAAGAATGATAACTGAAAACCGACATCCCAGACAAACAATGGATTCCACAATGTCATGAAAAATGCAACTGCCAGCAGTGTATTCAACCCGAATTGACGGCGGCCCACCTGTCTTGCAAACAATGCCAGGCTTCCCATGATCGCGGCGCGCACCACTGCCGCCTCTCCGCCGACAAGAACGGTATAAAAAATGATGCCCAGAATCGCCAGCGCCGCGCCGCGCCGCGGACCGAGAAAGCGGCTGAAGAAAGTAACGAACAACCCCGCGATGATGCTGATGTTAAAACCTGAAATCGCGATAATGTGTGCTGTGCCTGTATTTTTGAAGGCTTGTTGCAAGTCTTTTGTGAGTCCCGTATCCACACCGAGCAGAATGCCTGCAAGCAGGGATGATTCGGGATCGGGGAACATGCGATAGATGTTGGCAAGTGACTTCTCTTTGAGCGCGTACAACGCGTCAGAGATTGGGTTGCCGCCTCTGCCAGGGAGGATCGTCACTACCGCGCTGGACATGTACGAGTGGATGTGTTGCGCGGCGAGATAATCGCGGTAAGAGAAGTCTTCGTTTTCGGGCGGAGTCTTTAGCTTTCCACGCAGGCGCAACATGTCGCCGTAATGAAAGGTTTGATTATCCGAGACGCGTACGAGGAGCAAGCCACTTGCAGAGAGGTTGCCGTCGCCTGTGTCCACGTTTGTGACATTCAAACGGAGGTTTGTGTAGCCGTCGCGGTAGTCTGGAGGTTCGACCAGGGATCCTGTAATTAGTAAATCATAATCGCGGTCGTTATAAAAAGCGATATGGAACGCGTCGAAGTTGGGAATGGAGAGTTGGTAGCGCGCCGCGCCGAGGAAGAGGGCGAGTAAAAGGATGAAAGAGAAAGGAGAGATGAAAGAAGAAAGCTTGCCCTGAGCCGCGTCGAAGGGAGGAAAGAAGCGCGTAGAGAGGGCGAGAAGAATGAAGATGATCGCAAGCCCAATCCAAATCCAAATAGAGAGGGAAACCAAACTGCCAAGCACAATCCCTGCGAGGAAGGCGAGCGAAAACCACACGAGTGGGAGTCGCGTGGTCAGTTGTTCCTGGATGCGATTTGATGTGGAAGGATTAGCCGCCTGCATGATTAACTTTCATCATAGCATAAATTTGAAGGAGGGAGATACAATTCAGGTATGCCCCTGAGACGCATTCTTCTTATCCTTTTAATCGCCATTGTCGTGATCGGTGCGATGGTCGCGATTGCGTTATACGTTCCCCTGCCCTTAAATCCGTACCTTGATTTTCAAGTCCTTTACCGCGCAGATCAGGGAATTTTGCAAGGTATCTCATTGTACGACCGCGCAGGGCAGGCGCAAATGGTCGCTGAAAATCTTGGTGTTACGGTGGACAAAGTGTTCGTTCTGCCTTTTCCCTATCCGCCGTGGTATGCGTTGGCGACCCTGCCCATTGCATTACTGCCCATTGAGATTGCAGTCCGCGTATGGTTCCTGTTGAATATGGCAATGTTGTTGGTGTCCGTCTGGTTGATAACAGATGGCTGGCAACCGCGAAAACGTCTTTTTTCATTTATCGTTGCGCCGTTATTTTTCCCGATCCTTGGCGCATTGATCGTGGGTCAATATGTTTTCCCGACCATACTCGGCATGGCGCTATTAGTGTATGCCCTGCAACGTAAAAATACAACATATATCGCATTGGGCATGGCGTTGCTCACCTTCAAACCGCATGTGGGTATATTTATTCTTCTTGCAGTTTCTCTCCATCTTCTCGTCCGCCGCGATGAGTTTGGTCGTCGTGCGTTTTTGACTACTGTAGTGACAGGTGTAATTCTCTTCGCTGTTGGATTCATCGCCGATCCCAATTGGCTCGTGAATTATTGGCAATCGTTATTTGAATTTAAGGATGTATCGAAATGCCAGTTGTGCGTAAGCCTGCCAGTGACGATCACTGAGATTGCAGGAGGAAATTTCAACCAGGCGATTGGGGTCTCGTTCATCCTCTTCATCGGGTTAACCATTTTATGTGTCAAGCCTTTTCCCCGGCTCAATAGCGAAAGACTGGTTGCGTTATTCACGTGCATGGCTTTACTGGTGAATCCGTACCTGCAAAACTATGATTTTGCCTTTGCAATCATCCCGTTATTTGTTGTGGCGCACGATGCGAACAGGATTTCCACATGGCTGGTTGCTCTCATTGTTTTTCTACTGCCCTCGCTTGGGTTATTCGTTGGCAGGGCAGGAAGCCCCACTTTGCTTATATCCACGATCATCCTGACAACGGTTATCTTGACGAACCACTATAAAGAGCATAAAATCATTTCATAATTCAATACGATCAGCAAGCGGCGAAGTCGGTGAAAATCCGGCGCTGTCGCGCAACTGTGAATTTAGTTGGATAGTCACATAGTTGGGTAGTTTGGCAATTGAACTGCAAAACTATCAAACTACAAAACTATCAAACTAATGAAGTCAGGTCGCCCGCTCTGGTCGGTTCACCACACTCTCGCAGAAAGGAGGTGGATGACGGCCTCTTCGGAATGCCTCTCCAACCTCCCCAGCAATGGCTGGGGATTTTCATTTGGCGGTAACGCGACACCGCGAAGCGTGTCGCGTTACACAATATATTTAGGAGAACAGAATGTTACGAAAAACTTTACTTTTGACTTTACTACTCGCGCTGTTGACCGCGTGTGCGCCTCAAGCCACACCGACAGTTGTTCCTGTTGCGACAGACCTGCCCGCCACTGACGCGCCTACCGCCGCGCCCGCGGGCATTACCTTCACGGACGGACTCGACCGGGAAATAAATCTCGATGGTCCTGCGCAACGCGTGGTTTCGCTCGCGCCGTCCAACACGGAAATTTTATTCGCAGTAGGAGCAGGCTCACAGATGGTCGGACGCGATGAATTTTCCGATTATCCCGCTGAAGCCGCGTCGCTGGAAAGTGTCGGCGGTTCATTTGGAGAATACAGCGCGGAAGCGATTGTGGCGCTTGAACCCGATCTCGTGCTTGCCGCGGAGATCAACACGCCCGAACTCGTGAAGCAACTCGAAGATTTGGGGTTGACCGTATATTATTTGAAGAATCCCGTAACGCTCGAAGCGATGTATGTCAATCTTGAGATCGTCGGTCAACTCACGGGACATGATGTCGCTGAATTGGTTGATTCTCTCAAAGCGCGCGTCGCGGCGGTTGATGAAAAGATTGCACCCATCTCCGCGCGTCCCACCGTCTTCTATGAAATTGACGCGAGCGATGCAAGCAAACCTTACACTGCGAGTTCGGGCACTTTCATTGATTTGCTGATCCAGCGCGCGGGCGGGCAAAATATCGCCGCTGGTTTTGATAGTTTGTATCCGCAGATCAGCCTGGAGCAATTGGTGGTGTTCAACCCGGGTATCATTCTGCTCGGCGATTCGTTGTATGGCACAACGCCTGAATCTGTCTCAGCCCGCGCGGGATGGGAAACCATCGAGGCAGTGAAGAGCGGCAATATCTTCCCATTCGACGATAATCTTGCCAGCCGCCCTGGTCCGCGTCTTGTGGATGGACTGGAACAATTGGCAAAACTGTTGCATCCAGAATTATTCAAGTAGACAAGTACACAAGGAAACAGGTAAACAGGTCACGCGCGTTCGTGTGTACTTGTTTACCTGTCTACCTGTTTACAATCCTCATGCGCCGCACACCTTTCTTTTCATCATTCCTCACTTCGACCTGGCTCAGTGCAGGCTTTCTTCTTATCGCATTGCTCCTCAGCCTCGCGATTGGTTCCGTTTTCCTTTCCCCTCAAGAACTCTGGCAAACCCTCCTCGGTCGCGGCACCGAAATCACCACCTCCATCCTCTGGAAGATTCGCCTGCCGCGAACCATCCTCATCGCTCTGACAGGCGCGGCATTGGGAGGAAGCGGGGCAACATATCAGGGCTTGTTTCGCAATCCACTGGCTGATCCGTTCCTCATTGGCGTTGCCTCTGGCGCGGGGTTGGGCGCGGTCATCGCGATGTCCATTCAATGGCCCTATTCATTCTGGGGCTTGATGGCAATTCCATTATCCGCGTTCATCGCCGCGTTGCTCACGGTCTTCATCGTTTATTCATTGGCGCGCGTTGGTCAAACCATTCCAACAACCAGCCTCATCCTCGCGGGCGTTGCATTTTCATCCTTCGCCACCTCGCTCACATCATTTCTCATGCTTCGTTCCACAGGCGAAGTCCGCCGCGCGCTCGGCTGGCTTCTCGGCGGCGCAAGTCAAAGCGGCTGGACAGCCATCCTCGCGATCACGCCCTACCTCATCATCGGTCTTGGTATATTAATTTTCAGCGGTCACGCCTTGAACGTTTTGCAATTCGGCGACGACCAGGCGCAACAATTGGGATTGAACGTCACGCGCGCAAAACGGATCATTTTGATTTCCTCCTCACTGGCGACTGCCGCGGCTGTTGCTTTTTCCGGCATCATCGGCTTTATCGGACTCATCGTCCCGCATCTGATTCGACTGTGGTTTGGTCCCGATTACAAGCGGCTTCTCCCCTTGAGCATTCTCGGCGGCGCGACCGCGTTGCTTGTTTCCGATGTGATCGCGCGTGTTGTCCTCGCGCCGCAGGAGATTCCCGTTGGGATAATCACCGCGCTGGCAGGCGCGCCCTTCTTCCTATGGGTGTTGAGGCGTTCAAAGAATCAAGGATATTGGTGACCCCCTCCGTCCTTCGGGGCATGCCCCAAATTCGATACGAAAACTTTTACGCTAACCACGCTTATTCTTCTGAAGCAGTAATATCAATCCCTACCACCAGCGCGGTGCGCGCCCATTCGCTGAGTGTTTTGCCTTCCTCCCATTCCTGATATTTCTCTGCCAACAGGTAACGAACCATCGTATCTTCTTTTTCGTCTTTGACGATACGTGCTGTCCCTGAGAAGGTGTGTTTAGCAATCCGCACGGATACCTTTGAATCCTTCATCAAATTCTTCACCCAATCAGATTTGTCCCCGCCGCCGGAGAGGAGATAAAGCGTGTTGTCGTTGAGTCCGAACCAGATCTCGATCTCGTGCGGATGTCCGCTCACGCGTCCCGTTGTGGTGAGGTAACAATAATCTTCTGCTTCGAGACTGGCAAGAAGTTGTTTCAGATCACTCGGTTGCTTCTTCATATCCTTCTTCATTCGAAAGAAAGTACGTCTGCGCGGGGAGGAGCAGGTGTTTGCGCTTCCACGTGGCATAGACGGTGGTGCAACGCGCACGCGGCAGTCGCTTGATGCGCGCGGAATCGTAGAGGAAGATCGAACGGTCCGTGATGGATTCGATTACCGTCCAGTGATCGTGGAACCCCTGCAAGCCGAGGATGATGGCACGGTTGGGAGTGCCATCCAGGAACGCATGCATGGATTTCCAGAATGTGGTCAGGTCTGGGTTGGGCACGCCGCGCCAGGGGACTTGTACATCGGAGATACGTTGCTTGCCCACCACTTTATCGAGGATCAACAGCATTTGCGTGTGGATGATCCCACCAATCAGCAATTTGCTCAACAGCCCGCGCCGCGAGAGAAAATGGATCAGGTCGTCGAATAGTTGTTGCGTCTCCCAATCGGACGAGCGGTTGACGATCCGTTCCGCGTTGATGATGCTGTACAACCCGCACAGCGAATCGAGACCGCCTTGTTGAAACGGGAGCAAGCCGGTGGCGGGTTTCGTTGAGTTGGTGTACATGAGGCAATTTTACAACAATCATCTCAATCGCGTTCCACGCCGCCGAGGACGGCGGCTGAACGTACCTATCGATGTTACATGGTTTTGATGACCGATATCAACTCGTCGAAGGATTTGATGATGGCGCAATCGGCTTCGGGGAAGAGTCCGTTTGGGTCGTAGAGCACAGGTCGAAGTCCCGCGCGACGCGAGCCGACCACGTCTGCATAGTAATTATCCCCCACGTACACAGTCTCTTGCGGATGCAAATCCACGCGTTTCAGCGCATGTTCGAAGATTGCGGGTTCGGGTTTGAAGGAATCCACCTCGCCGCCTGCGAGGGAGAAATGAAAGAATTCGCTGATGCCATGTGATACGAGCACTTCATGAAACGGCTCGCCGCGGTTTGAGATCACGGCAAGGATGTATCCCGCTTCTTTTAATTCAGTGAGGGCTTTGCGAACATCTACGGGGATAATGCTTTCGGGCTGGTAGGCTTCGCCCATGTGCGCGGAGACTTTCGGCGCGAGTTCGGCAGATTGATCGTGAGAAATTCCAAGCGCGAGCAGGCGGCGATGGCTGTATTGGATCCAAAATTTTTCGTTTTCGTCGTCGTGAGTTTTCAAGTCATCGAGCAGGTCATCTGAATTTGCCCAGTATAAAAGTTCCCAGCGCAGGGCGCGCACACGATCCTCTTCATTGACATTGATTCCCAGTGTGCGAACATATTCGGTGAAAATATCGCCGCCAGATGGGACGCTGTGACGTAGCGTGCCGTCGAGGTCGAAGAAGATGGCTTTGATTCCGTTTGAAGGCATGAAGGCTCCATAAAATGTTTTGCCACAGAGAACACAGAGAGCATTGAGAAGAGCTTTAAAAAATCTCTATGAACTCGGCGGTCTCTGTGGCTAATTCTCTGTTTTCGTTATTAAAGCAACGACTGAAGTCGTTACTACTGTATTACCCGCCGATGTGAGACATTTCCACTTTGGGCAATGCGATCGTGTTCTCTGATCGAAGTTCAGAGTAGCGGTCCGTGCGTTTGCCCCACACTCGGGCAAGCGCCTGCGATATTTCATCGTCGGTGGCGCCGGAGCGGAGCAGGCTTTTGAAATCGTGTCCTTTGATGGCAAACAGGCAGGTGTATAACTTCCCTTCGGCGGATATACGCGCGCGGTTGCAATCACGGCAGAACGCCTGGGTCACCGAAGCAATGACGCCGACTTCGCCACTGCCATCCCTGTATCGCCAGCGTTCAGCCACCTCGCCGCGATAATTCGGGTCGGCTGGTTCGAGCGGCATTTCGGCATGGATCATATTGATAATCTCAGCCGCGGGGACGATGTCATCCATACGCCAGCCGTTGGTATGACCGACATCCATGTATTCGATGAAGCGCAGGATGTAGCCCCTCTCGCGGAAGAATCGCGCCATCGGCAGGATACTTGATTCGTTAAGTCCGCGTTTGACGACCATGTTCACTTTGACGGGTCCCAAACCGACTCGCGCGGCGGCGTCCATGCCCTCCAATACTTTGTCCACCGGAAAGTCCACATCGTTCATGGCTTTGAAGACATCATCATCCAGAGAATCGAGACTTACGCTGACTCGTTTCAACCCCGCCTCTTTCAACGCCTGAGCCTGTTTCGCCAAAAGCGCGCCGTTGGTGGTCAATGTGAGATCGAGATGGGGAATCTCAGCCAGCATTTTTACGAGGAGATGCAGGTCGCGTCGCACCAGCGGTTCGCCGCCGGTCAGGCGAATTTTTTGCACGCCATGATTGACAAATATGCCCGCCAGACGCGCGATCTCCTCGAAGGTGAGGATCTGGTCGCGGCGCAGGTATTCGTAATCGGACCCGAAGATTTCCTTCGGCATACAATACACACAGCGGAAGTTACAGCGGTCGGTGACGGAGATGCGCAGGTCGCGCAGGGGGCGGTTGAGGGTGTCAGAGAGGGTCATCGCGATTTGTTCAGAACCAATTGGCGGCTGGGAAAGAGGCGGATTTTCATTTTTCCATTATAACAACTTTATATGAGTGTCAATTTGCCCGATTGACTTGGTTTATCAGCCATGCTATCATGCTGTCATTATTCTTTTTTCCGTACTTTACAAAGGAGTTATTATGAGTGTTGAATTTGTTCTTCGTATTTTTGGCATGTTTGTAGTTGGAATTATCGCCGGCATCTGGGGGTATGGTTTGGGTGGAAACGATCTCGCAGAATCCATCCGCTATGCGGCAATCATCGGATTGCTCGGAGCGCTGACAGGGCTGGTGCTCACGCCCTATGTGACCACGCGCCCGGCGGGCATCATCCGCGGCAAACTGGGTCGTCTTTCGGCTGAAACGCTCTTCGCCGGGTTGACTGGCATGGTCGTTGGGTTGCTCACTGCCGCACTGCTATCCTTTCCAATTTCATTATTACCCGAACCTTTCGGGCAAATTCTGCCGTTCGTCGCGGTGATCGTATTTTCATGGCTCGGCATTTCGTTGTTCGTCATGCGGCAGGGAGACATTATGGGGCTGATGAGCACGCTCAGCGGACGGGGCGGCGAAAGCGGATCTTCGTCCTCATGGACAAACCTCAACCGCACCATCTTACTGGATACGAGCGTCATCATTGATGGACGCGTCGCGGACATCGCCAAAACCGGATTCCTGCCCGGCACGCTTCTCATCCCACGCTTCGTGTTGAACGAGCTCCAATATATCGCTGATTCCCCTGACGGTTTACGCCGCCAACGCGGACGCCGCGGCATGGAAGTGCTCGCCGAGTTGCAGAAACTCCCGAACATCCTCGTCCGCATCAGCGACATCAACGCGGAGGGCGTGCGCGAAGTGGACGATAAACTTGTTGTGCTGGCGCGGCAGTTGAAATGCCCAATCCTCACCAACGATTTCAATTTGAACCGCGTGGCTGAATTGCAGGGCGTGACAATCTTGAACATCAATGAACTTGCGAACGCGGTCAAGTCTGTTGTATTGCCCGCCGAACGCATGACCTTGAACATCTTCCAGGAAGGCAAGGAACATGGCCAGGGCGTGGGCTACATGGATGACGGCACGATGGTCGTCGTCGAGAATGGACACGAGCACATCGGCGAATACAAGGAAGTGGTCGTCACCAAGGTCCTGCAAACCGCCGCAGGGCGCATGATTTTCGCTCGCGTGGAAGATGAGAACGGGAAGAGGAAGAAATAGTTGTTAGTTACATAGTTGTCTGGTTTTGTAGTTTTGTAGTGTGAATAATCGCAAAACTTTCTACGACAGAACTACAATACAATCGAACTACCCAACCACCAAACTAACCTATGATCCGTCTTTACAACACCCTCACCCGCAAGAAGGAAGAATTCCAAACCCTCGAGCCGAACGTCGTCAAGCTGTACGTGTGCGGCGTGACGGTCTATAACGACGCGCACGTGGGACATGCCATGTCTGCGCTCGTATTCGATGTCATCCGCCGCTATCTCGAATATCGCGGCTACAACGTCAATCACGTGATGAACTACACCGATGTAGACGACAAGATCATCAACCGCGCCAAACAACTCAACGAAGACCCACTCAAACTTTCACAACGCTACATCGAAGAGTACGCGAAAGAACTTGTCAATCTTAATATCCTGCCTGCCACGTCCAATCCGCAGGTTAGCAAGACCATGCCGCTCATCATCAAATTTATCGAGGGCTTGATCCAAAAAGAAGCCGCGTATGCCGCGCCCAATGGCGACGTATATTTCAGCGTCACCAGCGACGACGATTACGGCAAACTCTCCGCGCGCAAACTCGACGATATGCAGGCAGGCGCGCGCGTCGAAGTGAAAGAAGCCAAAGATCACCCGATGGATTTTGCGCTATGGAAAGCCGCGAAGCCTGGCGAAATTTCGTGGGACAGCCCCTGGGGCAAAGGCAGACCCGGCTGGCATATCGAATGTTCAGCGATGAATCTCGCTGAACTCGGCGAACAAATTGACATCCACGGCGGCGGCAACGACCTCATCTTCCCGCATCACGAAAACGAGATCGCGCAAACCGAATCCTACACGGGCAAACAATTTGCGCGCTACTGGATCCATAACGGCATGTTACAACTCGGCGGCGAGAAGATGTCCAAGTCGCTGGGCAACATCGTCAGCATCAAGGAATTCCTCACCCAGCGCGACGCAGACGTGATGCGGATGCTCGTCTTGACCGGGTCATATCGCGCGCCACTTATGTTCAATGAAGAGACTCAGGATGCCGCGGAAAAATCCATCGAGCGCCTCAAATCCGCCCTTCGACCTGCTTCGCCCTCTGCAAGCCGACTCCCCGCTGGGAACGCCGCGGAACTCACGACCCAAGCCGAGTCCACAAAACAATCCTTCACCGACGCGATGGACGATGACTTCAACACCCCGCTCGCCCTCGCCGCGTTACATGAACTTGTTAAAGCCATCAACACCGCCCGCGACAACGCCGCAACAGACGATCAACTTGCATCTGCACAGAAAACCCTGCGCGAACTAACCGGCGTGCTCGGCTTGCAATTGAAAGAAAAGACAGGCTCTGGTGGCGCAGATAAATTTGTTGATTTACTTGTGGAAGTACGAAGCGAAGTCCGCAAGCAAAAACTCTGGGCGCTGTCTGATCTCATCCGCGACAAATTGAAAGAACTCGGCGTGACGATTGAAGACAGCAAAGATGGCACGAAGTGGAGATGGGGATGACCCTCAGGAAAAACGAGCAGGAAAACTTGGCAAGATCAAACAAACGGACTGATTACCTTACACTTTAGGTCGGGACGCTGAAAAACGCAGACGAACGCAGATTTTTAAGAGCATTTGTCTGAAAAACAAGAAAGAATCAGCGTTTTCAGCGTTCATCTGCGTCCAAATTTTAAGAGTGTAAGGTAATCAAACAAACGGAGCAGAATTTGCTCCGTTCTACTTAAAAGGAGTGTACTGCCTTATCCTGTAATCACTATTTTTGCAGCATTCCTCCCCGCCGCGCCGCTGACTCCCCCTCCACCATGGACTCCGCTTCCGCAGAAATAGAGATTATCAATTGGCGTTTTGTGGTTTGACCAGCCTGGTATCGGACGCATGAACAGGAACTGGTCGAGCATGAGTTGACCGTGGTTAAGGTCGCCTTCGGTCAAGCCATAAGTTTCTTCCAGGTCTTTTGGGGTGATAGTCTTCGTATTTACGATTGACGATTTTAGATTTACGAAATATTCCGCAAGTGTATCAATTGCCAACTTTTCAACCTTCGAAGTTTCAACATTCCAACTGCTTTTCTTCAAAGCATACGGCGCAAACTGGAAGTGTATGCTGACCACATTCCCCGAAGTTGTCACCTCAAGATATGGTTTCTCGGAAATTCCGCCATATTTGGCCGCATCATAAGATTTTTCCAAATATTTTATAGACGGAGCAAGGACAACCGTACCTTCGGGGATGCCGTGTTTGCCATCCGTGAGCAAATGCACCTTCGCCACCGATCCGCGCATTTTGATGGACTGAGTATGCCAGACGAATTCGGGCGGCAATTCCATGGGACCGACGAGTTTGAGTAAAGTATGTTTCGGGTCAGCGGAAGATAAAATCATGTTCGCTGAAATTTCTTCGCCGTTTGCCAGCACGACACCCTTCGCCACTTGACCTTCAACTCGGATACTCGTTACTTCTGACTCGGTTCTGATTTCGCCGCCGAAGGATTTCACAGCATTGGCTAAAGCATTTGTAATATCTCCTGCTTTCCCAACATTGATATTCGAAAGCCAGCCACGATTTAGCCAATTATGAATTAATGTGTAACCTGTCCCTGCGGACATGGGTCCAAGCGTGGAGCCGTGAATCGCAACAGATGCAACGACAGCTCTTAACACTTCGGATTCAAAATATTCTTCCACCAATTCCTGCGCGGTCATCGGCAGGGCGCGGATGAAGTTGAGCATGTCATTGCGACCCGCGAGACGCAGTTCGAGTCCCAACTCCAGCAAGCCAAAGCCATCGCGTGCGCTGAGGTTCTTTGGCAAACGCGGCATGATGGTGGAATAAGCAATATCTAGGATGCTCGCGGCTTTATTCATAAAGCGGACAAATTCACCCCAGCGCGCCGCGTCCTTTTCAGAGAAGCGTTTGATGGACTCTGCCGCTTTGGCAGGGTCGGAGTCAATGATAAGGTGATTCCCGTAGGTCACGTTTGAAACGCGACCTACATAAGCGTGACTTACAAGTGAAATAAACGCTGGCTTCGCGTTGACCTTGGGAAGCGGGAGTTTCAAATCCTTGATGATGTCTGGACGAAGAGTCCCTCCCGTCCAAACGGAGTCCGCCTGGAAGCCTCGACCAAAGGACTCGGTCACCACCGAACCGCCCACGATGGAGCGGCGTTCCAGAACGAACGCGCGCTTTTTTGCTTTGGCAAGATACGCGGCGGCGACAAGTCCGTTGTGCCCCGCGCCGATGATGATGGTGTCGTAATGACTTTGAGTCATGAATAAATCCCTTTGCTATGCTCCCAATTCGCGCGTGGAGTATACGATATGTCGGTACTCCACGAGATAAGAGATGTGCGAGGTCTTGCCTGAGCCTTCGGGTCCTTCGAGAGTGGTGAACATGGGGGAAGTATAAAGTAGACAGGTATACAAGTAAACAGGGAAGATGCTACGAATGATTCAGAAAATATTCTTCAAGTAAGGCATCAAACTCAAAAGCGATTTTCAAATCCTTTACTTCATGCGGATTGAAAAAACACATATCCTGTCCCTCGCCAAGAGTTAAAGATTCAAGCGGAAGGTCAATTTTTCCCAAATAGATATGCTGGTCAACAATCACGAGTGGGTGTTGCCTATCATACCTATTCCATAGCGTCAGATCAATTCCAATTTCTTCAAGAAGTTCACGATGAGCGGCTACTTCGGGCATTTCACCGTTCTCCACTTTGCCGCCAGCCAAACTCCAGTGATTGGGGTAGGAAATGTTTGGCTTATCATCACGCAAAAGCATGAGGATTTCGCCTTGAGAATTTTCGATGATGACGGCTACAGCGGGAACTCGAATCATAGAAGGAAAAGATTAAGGGAAACAAATCACGAGTCTACCTGTGTACTTGTTTCCCTGTTTACGTTTTTACTCTTACTCGCGAAAGATTCTAACGTGACGACGCGGCTCTTTCCCATACGAATGGCTCACCAACTCGGCGCTACGCGCCATTTCGTGTTGCAGGCGTCGCACGAGGGATGGACCTGGAGGCAAGTCCACCCAGCGCTCTCCGTTAAGGACAGCGGATATGGCTTGTTGTGTTTCACTGCGGATGTCGTCCATGGTATCACGCGGAGTTTGCGCGGCGCTCAGGTTATACAAATCGCCGAGGAATTGCTCCACTTGCGCCACCGTATTCGCGCGCAGAACATAAATGGGCATACCGCGCTGTTCGGCTTCGATCACCGTGTGCTGGCGGTTGCGATAATACGTCCGCAGAGTGACGAGCGCGTCGGCTTCGGATACGTCGCGCACAACGACGGCTGGCACACCGAGTCGCTTGGCGGCTTGTTGCAATCGGTTTTTCGCGACACCATACGCGTAGACTCGCACGGTCTGCAATGCTGCGCCGACGGATGATGCAATCGGCTTGGGTGTGGGAGTCGGCGCTTCGGAAGCCGAAGCAGACCGAAGTCCGCGGCGAGGCGTTTTCACATCCGTTTTCGTTTTTGGCGCGGGCGCAGATTTTTCAATCTGAATTTTTCCATCCACATCGCGCATCCGCACTTCGGGAGGCATAGCCGCGTCGCGCAACAGTGAATCCACCGCGGACATGATGTCGAGATGGACAGCAAACCGATCGCGATGCTGGATTTCGATGAGGACATCGAACGTGGGCGGAGCGCGTCTTTCGAGGACCGTTTTCTGGGTGCCGCGTCGACGCGCTTCCTCATCCGACAGCGTGACCGCTTCGATGCCGCCAACCAGATCGCTCAAAGTTGGGTTGAGTAAAAGATTATCAAGTGTTTGACCATGCGCCGTGCCAATGAGTTGCACACCGCGTTCGGCAATGGTGCGCGCCGCGAGGGCTTCGAGTTCGCGCCCGATCTCGTCAATGACAATGACCTCGGGGTTGTGATTCTCGACCGCTTCGATCATCACCTCGTGCTGGTGCGTCGGCACTTTGACTTGCATTCGCCGCGCCTTGCCGACTGCGGGATGAGGCACATCGCCATCGCCGCCAATTTCGTTGGATGTATCCACAACGATGACGCGTTTATTTTCGGCGAGGATGCGCGCGGACTCGCGGAGTAATGTGGTCTTGCCCACGCCAGGGCGACCAAGAATCAACGCGGACTTGCCCGACTCGATGATGTCTTGAATGATGTCCACTGTGCCATACACCGCGCGCCCGACGCGCAAAGTGAGTCCAACCACCGCGCCGCGTCGGTTGCGAATGGCAGAGATGCGGTGTAATGTCCGCTCAATGCCTGAGCGATTATCTGCGTCGAAACTACCGACACGTTCCACCACATGGTCGAGTTCAGCGCGGGTGAGTTCCTTGTTGCTCAAAACGAGCTCGTTCTCCACAAAGCGCGCGGTGGGGACGCGTCCGAGGTCGAGAATGACTTCGAGCAGGTAGTCGCTATTATTTGCCTGTTCCACGGCATGACGGATGTTCGCGGGGAGCACGTCGAGCAGGGCGTCTAGATCGTCTGTGATTTTTAGTTGAGTCATAGGTTTATGGTTATTGGAGACTAGAGAATTAGGGATTGGAGAATTGGAGATTGGTGAAGGAAAGATGAAAGAGGACAGAGTTTGGTCTACATGGATTTAACGTAGTTGACCATGGAAAAGTTGCCTGCCTATTCTGGGAGTTTCTGGTTCCGTGTTTCAGGTTCCAAGTCCATTATACGAGGAATGGGGAAGTCCCTGCATTAGAATGTGATTGTAGAAATTGTGAATGGTTTTTGCTTCTATCTCATGGCAGACTTGTATTTCTTCATCCATCTTTCAAATGCACTAACCAACATAGGCATACCTTCTTTATAGTCACCAAAATTGAGTTTCTTTCCATTTTCCAGTTCAAGATACAAGATATTTACTACGCCACCACGAGTGTTTTCCTGCTTAACATAAAACACTTTTGCTTCGTTCACATGAATGCTTTTTTTCCATCCACCATAAAATGAGAAAATAAGCGATGGTCCTTGAAATTCCAATTTCCGTGGTGTGCGGGCGACCAAGACAAACACATAAATCCCCACAATACAAAACAATAACCTGCCAAGGTTATCAATCACTATGTTGCCCGAAGAAGGTATCACAAAAACCGCGATTATCATCCCTATACTCCCAAGACCATAATAGATTGCCACCCAAGGGCGCTGGTGAAATACTTCGATTTCTTGAAATGTCTGAGTGTCCCGAACTTTCCAGATATCAGGTCGCCTCTGTTTGATTAGCCAAACAAGTTCAAGATATCCCTTGACCTGTGAACTTATATATACTTTGATATCCCCGTTTCGGTCGCTCAAGGAGAAACTATCCCGATAACTACTAGGAACGACTTCATAAATATCATTCCACGTCAGCCTGCGTACCCGAAACATATCCCAAACTATGATTTCTTTTTCTGTCAATGTGACTGAGTAAAACGAACCAAGAAAACCAATTAAACACAAGATAGAAAAAAACAAAAGAGCAAAAACCATACGATTCTTGTATCCAAATTGATCTACCCAGACTACATAAGCCAGAAATGCAATCATAACTGTCCCAAAGCCAAGAAGAAGTTTATCTGTTAATGGGTAACGATATGTAAGGGAATTGTTTGACATAATTGTCTTACTTCTTCCTCTCAACCCTGTTCACCCTCGAAGGCTGGGTGCGGACTCTTGAAGTCACCGTGGACGTGGAAATATCTTCCTTCAAACTGCCACCCCTTCCGCCTTGCCATTGCGTAACAGGGCAAACTTGTTCGTTTCCCATTCATTTTCACGCATGAAGAGCAGGCTGACAGTTATTTCATAATCCAATGAAAGGTCACCGACTAAATCGCTGGTGCGCCTAACTTCTGCAGCACGGCGTTGGAAATCCTTTAAAACTACAACCACATCTAAATCAGAGCCTTCCATGTTCTCACCGCGCGCAAATGAGCCGTATAAAAACATGGCATTCAATTGCTCCCCATAGACACGGTTGAGTCCGTCTTTTAATTTTTTGAGAAGTATTTTTGTGCAGGTGGACATTCGATCGTTCCTTTTTCGCACTAAACTATATCACGATTTATTATTTTCGATGCGACTCATCCTCGAAGGCTGGACGCTGACTCTCGAAGGCACCGCGGGCGCAGTCTGACCTTCCTTCACCAATCGCGCCAAATGTTTCACCATCACAGCCTGACGCGCCGCGGCTTTGGCGCCCAGGTCCGCAAGCACGGGTTCGAGCCATGCCTGATACGAACGCACGCATACATACACGGGACGATTACGACGGCCTGGCAAGTTGCCGATCAGCGCGGCGAGTTTTGCGCTCACATCTGTCGCTTCGGGGTGGATCAACGGCGTCAGCACAATCCCATACACGCCATGCGTCACACTGACGTGACACTTCGCACCATCATTGCTTAACCAGCCCAGAGAAGCCTTCGGCTGTGGCTCAATCGGATGCAGCAACGGCGGGACGATCTGATGATAGAGACTCTGCACGGCTGGCAGATTAATGGATCGTACCCGCGTCCATTCCAAGCCGGAAGTTGATTCTGTTTCCCCGAAGATTTCCCACATCCTCTGCCACGCATAGACGGAGAATCCTGCCTTCCGCAATGGCACGAACGCATCACCGATCTCATCCACTTCCGCGAGAACATGGAACGCGCCCCACGTCCCTGCCTGGCTTGATAAATTCTCAATCAAAGCAGGCAACTCAGGGTGACTTAAATTCGACAACGGGGCAAGATACAGCAACTTTGCAAAAACATCATCGCGCGAATGGATAATCCCACCCAGCACAGAATCGTGCTCGCCATTTGCAATCGCGCCATACACATGCCGTCCAGGATTCATATACGCAAGCAATCTCACCGCGCCTAATGGATTGCCGCGCGTCAACGTGCGTGCAGTATCCAACCCTAGCGCTTCATCGCGGAAGCGATAGAGTTGCGGCAAATCAAGAAGGGCAAGAGGGCGAATGGACATTTTTCAAATTTCTACCACAAAGGTACACAAAGGATTCTTTTCGGCTTTTTCCTTCGTGACACTTTGTCTCCTTCGTGGTTAATGGTTTTCTGATTTCAATCAACCAGCGTCAAAAAATATTCGTGGAAACGCGTGTCGTTCGTCAGTTCGGGGTGAAAGGATGTAGCGAGCAGATGTCCCTGTTGCGCGGCGACAATTCTCCCGTCGGGGATGGAGGCGAGAATCCTTGCGTCGCCGCTGACCGACTCAATAATCGGCGCGCGGATGAAGACCGCATGATAATCATCCTTCGTGCCTGTGGCTTGTTTGAGTTCGGGAATATCTAAATCCGTTTCAAACGAATCGATCTGGCGTCCGAACGCGTTGCGTTGCACTTTGATATCCATGAGCCCAAGCAAAGGCTGGTCGCGGCTAATATCTTTTGAAAGAAAGATCGCGCCTGCACACGTTCCCCAAATCGCGCGGCGCTGACCAAATATTTTTAACGAGTCCATCAAATTGTATGCAACAGCAAGTTTACCAATTGTGGTCGACTCACCGCCAGGGATGATGAGACCGTCGAGCCCCTTGAGATGCTTAGGCAAACGCACTTCACTCGTTTCCACTTTCAGTCGCTTGAGCATCGCGATGTGTTCAGAGAAATCGCCTTGCAGGGCGAGGACACCTATCTTCATGGTCGTATACAGGTATACACGTAGACAGGTGGACAAGTACACAAGAAACCAAACTTGTTTCCGTGTCTACCTGTTTCCTTGTCTACGTACCTACCAACCCCGTCCCGCGATCTTCTCAACCTCAGGCATCTGCGAGACGTTGCGCCCAACCATTGCCTCGCCGAGATTCTTGCTCACCTCCGCGAGAATGGACGCGTCCTCGTAATGTGTCACAGCTTTGACAATTGCATTCGCGCGCCGCGCAGGGTCGCCGCTCTTGAAGATGCCAGAGCCAACGAACACACCATCCACACCAAGTTGCATCATCAACGCGGCATCGGCGGGGGTCGCGACTCCGCCTGCGGCAAAATTAACAACAGGCATGCGCCCAAGTTCTTTTGTATCTTTGACGAGTTCATACGGCGCGCCGATTTCTTTTGCATAAGACATCAACTCTTCATCAGCCATCGTTGTCAGACGACGAATATCGCCCAACACAGTCCGCGCGTGACGAACCGCTTCAACAACATCGCCTGTGCCTGCTTCGCCTTTCGTGCGGATCATCGCCGCGCCTTCGCCCACGCGACGCAACGCCTCGCCAAGATTTCGGCATCCGCACACGAACGGCACCTTGAAATTATGCTTCAAAATATGATTCGCTTCATCGGCTGGCGTCAGCACTTCGGATTCATCAATGTAATCCACGCCAAGCGCTTCGAGAATCTGCGCCTCAACGAAATGTCCGATGCGGCACTTCGCCATCACGGGGATCGAAACCGAATCGATGATCTTCAAGATCAATTCGGGGTCGCTCATGCGCGCCACACCGCCGTCCGCGCGAATATCGGCAGGCACACGCTCGAGTGCCATCACCGCGCACGCGCCCGCGTCCTCCGCAATCCTCGCATGTTCCGCCGTCACCACATCCATGATGACGCCGCCTTTGAGCATTTGCGCCAAACCTTTTTTCTCAGTCCATGTGCCAGTTTTTACTTCCATTTTGACTCCTTGATTCCGCGACTCACGCGGCTAACTTATAGATTATCCGTATGGCTGGGATTCTACCATTGATGATGACAAGCCGCTTCGCGCGCCGCCGAAGGCTGATTCAATTCAATAAGCCTTAAGCCTTATCTCCCTTCGACATTTCCCTCACCCCAGCCCTCTCCCAAAGAGAGAGGGGGATTCTGCGCCTCTTGACAAGATCAGTCATTTGCATACAATTATGACAATGATACAATTAGTACAATAATACGAAGAGACAATGTATGGCAAATAAGAAACTCACCCTCCAAATTGACTTCCGCTCAGGCTTACCCATCTACACCCAAATCGTGAACCAAGTGCAGGCGCAAGTAACTGGAGGAAGATTAAAGCACGGCGACCAACTTCCAACAGTGCGAGCATTGGCTGAAGAGTTAAGAGTTAATTTCAACACAGTCGCACGCGCCTATCGCATATTGGATGAAGCCCGCATCATATCCACGCAACAAGGACGAGGCACATATATTACAGAGATACCGCCACCTATAGTTACGGAGAAGTTGAGACAAGAAACACTCGAAGCGTTGACTCAACGATACATCAGTGAAGCGATGCGACTGGATTTCTCAAAAAGTGAGATCAGGCAGATGGTCAGCGACCAGCTCAAGGCTTGGAAAGATTCGCAAGCATCCGAAGAATAACAAAGGAGAATGAAATGGATACAAAGTTTATCAAGTCTGCAACGGAAAAGAAGAAGGCTCAAAATGTTGATATGCATATCCCACCGATTGCAATATTCCTGTTTGTTGTATTTCTGACAGGAACAATCAAGGGAGTCATCTATCTTGAGGTCATTGGTACAACAGACCTGCAAATCGCATTGTTTACTTTCCCGATGCTTGCATTTGCAACATATATTCTCTTCGCGCTGAAAGTTGCATCGCAATGGGAAAAGGCAATCGTGTTACGGTTGGGAAAATTCCACAAACTGGCAGGACCTGGCTTGTTCTGGTTGATTCCCATGATTGACACTATCGCAAATTGGATTGACCATCGTGTGATAGTCACGTCGTTCTCAGCAGAAAAGACACTCACGAAAGATACCGTTCCCGTTGATGTGGATGCTGTGCTATTTTGGGTTGTGTGGGATGCAGAAAAAGCCGCGCTCGAAGTGAAGGATTATCAGTCTGCGATTTCATGGTCAGCCCAAACAGCCTTGCGTGACATTATCGGGCGCATGATGCTGGCAGATATTCTTGTGGGACGTTCGGCAATTGACCAGGAACTTCAACACATTATTGACGAACGCACAACGCCCTGGGGCATCACCGTGCAATCGGTGGAAATCCGCGACATTGTAATTCCGCAGGTGTTGGAAGATGCCATGTCCCGCCAGGCGCAGGCTGAACGCGAACGACAGGCACGCGTCATTCTCGGCGAGTCCGAAAAGCAAATCGCTGCGTCGTTTGCAGAAGCGTCTGAAGCGTACATCAACAATCCCACAGCTTTGCATTTGCGCGCGATGAACATGCTCTTTGAGGGCTTGAAGGAAAAAGGCGCGCTCGTGATCGTGCCATCCTCCGCGGTGGACACGATGAACCTCGGCGGATTGAGCGGCATGGTCTCGCTGGCGCAAAACAATTTGCCGAAGGAAAATAAATAACAATCCCGTCATTGCGAGCACGAGCGAAGCGATGGCGAAGCAATCTCCGTGACAGTTAGGAGATTGCTTCGGGCTGACGCCCTCGCAATGACGGAGGAAGAAAAGGAGAAAAAATGACTACTCGTACTACAACCATCATCGTCCTGTTCATGATACTCGGAGCCGCCATCGCTGGCGCATTACTCTGGAATCAACTGCCCGACCAAATGGCTTCCCACTGGAACGTTAACGACGAAGTGGACGGCTATATGTCCAAGACCTGGGGCGTGTTCATGATGCCGCTCGTCACGCTGGGAATGTTCGTGCTATTCCTCGTGATCCCGTCCATTGACCCGCTCAAGGCCAATATCGCGCGGTTTCGTGAGGTGTTCAACATGTTCATTGTTCTGATCGTAGCGTTCATGCTCTACATCCATGGGCTAACCCTCGCCTGGAGCCTCGGTTACACAAACTTCAAGATGAGCACATCCATGTTGCCTGCGATGGGATTGCTGTTCATCTTTATCGGGTTCATGCTCCGCAAGGCGAAACGCAACTTCTTCATCGGCATCCGTACGCCATGGACACTCTCCAGCGACACCGTCTGGGATAAGACCCATCAGCTTGGAGCGATTCTGTTCATACTCTCTGGTGTGATAGCGCTTATCGGTTCGTTCTTCGGTGGAATCACAGCCTTCTGGTTGGTCTTCGTTCCGCTGATGGGCTCGGCGATTTTCCTGGTCATCTATTCGTACGCGCTGTATCGTGCTGAGACCAGGATGTAAAGATCAACGGAGCAGGACTCCCCTGCTCCGTTTCACGTGAAACGGGACACCATGAAAACACTTATCAATTGGAAAGTCTTTTTCATCCTGTGGGTCGCGGCGATTCTTTCCACCATCGCCCTGCTTCCCTATGCGTTCGAACTGCAATCGGGACTCCTCGCGCAACTCGATATTTCCCTCTCCGCATTAATCGCAATTCAAATCGCGCAAAGCGGATTGCTCTTTGCCATCATCATTTTCTTCGGAATGCTTTTGATGAAGCGCATCGGTCTTTCTGCACCGATACTTGATTCGGTCACGAAAAGAGAATCCGCATCTGACACATTGCGCTCCATTCTGCCAGTCAGTATTGGACTCGGCGTGATTGCATCGCTCCTCATCATCGGCTTGGATTTACTCTTTCAACCTTTGATCCTCAATGAACTTGGCGACCAAGCCAGCGCGTTGACGCAAACCGCGCAGCCCGTTGCATGGAAAGGATTTCTCGCATCCTTCTAGGGTGGTATCGCGGAAGAGATTCAATTGCGGTTGTTCGTCATGTCGCTGTTTGCATGGCTGGGATCATTCATCAGCAAAACATCCGAAGGCAAACCAACCAGCGCAGTATTCTGGATCGCAAACATTCTCGCCGCGGTTTTATTCGGGCTCGGACATTTACCAGCCGCATCATTAATCATTCCGCTTACAACGCTGGTTGTGATCCGCATCGTGTTATTGAACGCGCTTGGTGGAATCATCTTCGGCTGGCTCTATCAAACACGCGGACTTGAATCCGCAATGATTGCACACTTCGCGGCGGATATTGTTTTGCATGTGTTACTTGCATTATAGGAGATCAACATGACAGAAGAAACCAAACAATGGGAATATCGCGTTCAAACGATTGGCGGTGTGTTTGGCACAAAGGATGAAAACATACAATCAACACTCGACGAATGGGGGTTGGAAGGATGGGAAGCCATTAATGTCTTCACGCCATCTGGAAGCGGACGGATCACCATCGTCGCCAAACGTCCGTTGACAGAACGCGCGCGTCGGATGAGATCAATGCCAAAGACAGAATAATGTCTGTAGATCAGAATCAAGAGTCGGCTGGGTTTCGACACCCGCACTTGCGTGCTGGTGCAAGTGTACGGACTGTCGTCCTACTCAACCACCAGCGCGAAGCGTATTTTTATCCGCTCAGGGCAGGGCGGATATTTTATTTGTGAAAAATAGAACAAGTGTTCTACAAGCATTAACGATACAATTCAGTATATGAGCGCTGTAAGAAATCCCTTTTTGAGCACCATTATTTTATTAAGCATTGTGATCGGGTCATCCACACTCACGCGCGGGCACGAATGGGGTGACGACTTTGCGTCATACATTATGCAAGCGCAAAGCATTTTGGATGGCGGAACCGGCGAATTCGCCGAGCGCAACGCATTCACAATTTTCGAATCGTCGGCTCAAATTGGTCCTGTCGCATATCCCTGGGGCTACCCACTCATACTCACTCCCGCCCTGGCGCTCAAAGGTGCGCATCCGCTCACACTGAAATTACCAGGACTACTCCTATTCGCGGGATTTTTAATATGCCTTTATTTTCTGACAAAAAACCGCCTCACACAGACCGAGAGCCTGCTCCTTGTTTCCCTGTTCGCATTCAACCCGACACTTATCAAGTTCCTCGATCAAATCCTTTCCGATATTCCTTTTCTGTTTTTTATATTTCTTGGTTTGTTATTGATTACAAAACTCAAACCAGGCGCATGGACCAATATTCTTCTGGGCGCGATCCTGTTTTTTGCCTTCTTTATCCGTACAACGGGGATCATTCTTCTGGTAAGTTTTATGGCTTATCAAGCAAGTCGTTTTTATCGTGAAGCGGAAAACCGTAAAACCATCCTGACAGATTCAGTTTTGAGTGTTCTTTCTTTTGGCTTGCTCTTGCTCATCACCTCCCTGATCTTTCCCAACGGACAAGGCTCATACTTAGAACAACTCAAAGGACTAACCCTCGCCATCTTCAAGGAAAATGTTATCAATTATTTTTACTTGTTCGTACTATTCTTCGGCAGCGGTCCCGCATGGATATACACTTACTACGCGCTGGTTATTTTTTTTCTGATCGGCGCATGGATGCGGCGCACCGCAGACCAACCTCTTGTTAATTTCTTTGCGTTATATCTTATTGCCATGCTTTTCTGGCCCGAATGGCAGGGGCTACGATTTATCTTCCCGCTATTGCCGATCTTTATTTACCTTGCCTTTCAGGGAATCAGAACTTTTATCAACCAACTACCTGAAAAATATCAACGCACTGGCGAAATAATATTTTATGGCTCCTGGTTTTTGGTGGTTGGAATTTTCCTGCTTAACTCCGGCGCCGGAGCCTATGCAAATCTGCGAGATGACCGCAGTATCAACGGACCATTCGACCCCTACAGTTCGAACGTGTATAACTATATCAAAGCAGAGACATCGCCCGATAGTGTTATTGTCTTTTTCAAGCCGCGCGCCATGCGGTTGTTCACGGACCGCGACACCTTGATGATTATAGAATGCGAACGCTTAACGCTTGGCGACTACATCGTCATTAGCAAAAAGGCGGAAAACAGCCAGATTCCGCCAACTGAAATTGACCAATGCGGGCTTACGCTGAGGAATGTGTTCGATAACCGCAGGTTCATTATCTATGAAATTCAAAAATAGGGCTTGAATTTATCGTTCAAAGTCAGTAGACTGTAACCATGACAACTGGTCAGCTTCGCGATTTGGAAGGACGCCACCAACAGCTTCTTCGTTTGGTTGAGCTGAGTGTGACTCTCAATTCGACTCTCGATCTCGATGACCTGCTCCAATTGATCACTGCCACGGCAACCGAATTGTTGGACTGTGAAGCCGCGTCCATTCTGCTTTACGATGAGAAGAACCCACGCTTATACTTTGCCGCTGCTACAGGTTCAGACCCCGCCAAACTGGCGGAGATTCCCGTTCCCATCGAGGGCAGTCTCGCGGGGACGATCTTCCGCACGAATCGCCCGCTCATTTTGAATAACGCGGAGCAAGACCCGCGTCATTATTCCCTCGTATCCGACCACATCAATTTCAAGGTGAAGACCCTGCTCGGCGTGCCCATGCCGATCAAGGATAGAACTGTAGGCGTGCTGGAAGCATTGAACAAACGCAACAGCGTATTCGATGACCGTGACGCGACTCTTTTATCTGTAACAGCCGCGCACGCCGCGATTGCCATCAATAACGCGCGGTTATTGCGAACCACAAAGCAGGCGCTCGAAAAAGTGAAAGAGACCAACCAGTTGAAGAGCAGCTTTCTTTCCCTCGCTTCCCACGAACTGCGGACTCCGCTGGGCATCATCATCGGGTATTCGACTTTTCTGAAGGAGGATGCGAGAGGAAAACAATCGGAACAAGCAGATCAGGTGCTCACCGCGGCGAGGCAGATGCGTACCATTTTGGATGAGATGAACAACCTCGCCATGCTCAAATCGGATGAGCTGGTTTTCAAGCCGCAAAAAGTCCCGATGCAGGATGTGCTTGCATTCGCCTGTGAAGGTATCAAAGAAATTGCATCCACGCGCGACCAGAAATTGACGTATGTCTTTCCAGAAGAACCTTTCATGGTTAACGTGGACATTGATAAAACCACGCTGGCTTTCATCAACATTCTCAACAACGCAATTCGATTCTCGCCACAAGGGACCAGCATCACCGTTGGCGCAATCAAGCATGGCAACCAGGTATTGTCGTGGGTGCAGGATCACGGCATCGGAATCCCTGTTGATGAATTGCAAAAGATATTCGAGGAGTTCTATCAGATCGAGCCGCCGAACACGCGTTCCTATGGCGGGCTGGGAATCGGACTCACCATCGCAAAAGGACTCGTCGAAGCACAGGGCGGAAAAATCTGGGCAGAGTCTGAAGGGCTAGGCGGGGGCGCGGTGTTCAAAGTGTTGTTGCCGATGGCGTAAAAACATGCAGAGGCGCCCCCACTGAACATCAAAAGAGGTATTCGTGCCAAAAAAAATTTACTCAGAGATTGAATTGCCAGGAATCGTTCGCAAAGCAAATGCACTCGCCAATGAATTAGATTTTCCATTGATGCCAGAAGGCCGTCCCGTAGGACACAAAGGTCCGCCCTCTGCGTGCATTCCACAAGTTGGCAGGCTGTTACAGGTATTGGCAAGTGGCAAACTTGGCGGATTAATCGGCGAACAAGGAACAGGTGCAGGTGTCGGAACTGCCTGGCTTACAAGTGGTCTTAGCGGTGGAGCACTCTTGATCTCCGTTGAACTAAACCCAACACTTGCAAAAAAGGTTGAACAGCTTTTTGCCAACTATCCAAATGTGGAAATCCGAACGGGTGATTGGCGCGATGTGATGAGTCCGAATGAGCCTTATGATCTGCTGTTTATGGATGCAATGCCGAGAGGAGACCTTGTGCCTTACAAATGGGATATCATGGTTGAGTTGATAAAAATCGGCGGACAGATTGTTATGGATGATTTAACTCCTGTGGAACTGTGGCCATCAGATTGGGATGAAATTATTGACGCCAAGCGTGAGTTTGCTTTTGCGAATCCTCGCGTGGTGGGAACAGAAGTGCGGACTACACCGACAACCTCGGCATTAATCATAACTCGTATAAGATAACCCGAACCTGAAATCAAAAGCGCCTTGTCTCTTCGACAGGCGCTTCCTCTTTCCAAACTACCCAACAACTAAACTACCGAACTATCCACCTAACCAAGATGCATCGGCATGATCACATGCAGGAACTGGTCATCGCCCACAGGCTTGACTACGCCTGGCGCGTTCGGCGCGGACGTTTCCAGCGCGACGTTCGGCGTGCGGATCACTTCCAATGCTTCGCGCAAAAATTTCACATTGAACGCGATCAACAATCCGCCGCCATCCACTGTGGCTTCGACCTTGGTTTCACTATTGCCAGTCTCTTCAGAAGTCGCTGTGATCTCGACTTCGCTGGGTTGCATTTCGCCTTGCGCGGTCTTGATGTTGAAGCGTGCCACATTCGAACCTTCGCGGGCGAAGATCTCTGCCTGCTTGCAGGCTTTCAACAAGGAAGAAGTTGAAACCAATGTACGCGACTTATACGAACGTGGGATGATTTGCTGGTAATCAGGGAATGTTCCGTCAATCAATTGCGAAACAACTTCCACATCTTTCACGCGGAACACAACCTGTCCGCGTCCTTTTGGTAACACCATGTAAATTGGCTCTTCGCCGTCAGTGGCGACGCGCGCCAGTTCTTTCAGCGCTTGGGAGGGAACTATCGCAGAAACAGGAGCAGGCGAAGGCGTGGAAAGAACCGCTTTGCGGACGGAGAGTCTGAATCCATCTGCCGCGGCCATTGTCAATTTATCCTTATCCACTTGCACGAGCACACCCATCAAAACGGGACGAGCCTCATCCGATGAAGCCGCGAAGACAACCTGATGAATCATCTCGCGAAAATCACCGACGTTGATTTGCACCGCGCCATCGAGATCGGGCACAGGCAACGGCGGGAACTCCTGCGCATCAATACACTTGATGTCGTTTGTGGATGTGCCGCCGCGCACATTCAAGGTTTGAGTCTGCGTGTCGAGTTTCAACAACACCTGATCGCTCGACAGTGTGCTGACCAGATCAATAAATGTGCGCGCAGGCACAGTCGTCGAACCCTCTTCTTCGATGCGCGCGGGGACCCAACACGTGATTCCCATTTCCAAATTTGTCGCGGAGAGTCGCAAGCGCCCTTCGTCAGACGCGATCAATATATTCGCAAGCACAGGCAGGGTACTGCGCGGCGAGACCGCTTTTGAAACAATGCCCAACCCGCGAGCCAGATTTTCCTGAAGGACAGTTACTTTCATGGTACGTCTCCTCGATCATCAATGAGTGCGGTCTTATTTTACTTCATTAAACGAAGTGTAGGTCACGTTTGAAACGTGACCTGCCTGCCTCATCAAATTAGAACCTAGTAACCAGCGAAATGCCGATTGCCAACATGAAAAACAACAGCTCCAATGCGAACAACGCGGCGAAGACATAAACAACATACATCCACGCGGAGCGCGATTGCTTTTGCTTGTGGATTTCCTCGCCCTCCGCCAATTGCCTCACGAATTGCGATGCCTGCGCCGCGTCCTCTGCCCACACGAGATTCTTCGCTTCATTCTGGACGACAATCCTGCTTCCGTCAAATAAGCGGATCCACTCTGGCGCGTTCATTGCCAAACCTCCACTGACGATGATCGCGCTAAATTTTCCCTGAGGCTTTTCGGACGGAGTCGTAACCGTGATCTGCATCTTCGAGCCAAGTTTGCTCAACGCGGCTTTGACTGAGTCAGCAAAGCCATCACCCGAATCAATGATCAACACACTGTACGCGCTTTGCTTCTCCGCCAATTGATCGGCTGTGGATTCGCCATCACGCCGTAGAACATATAAATGATAGACCAGCACCACGCTGAACAAAAAGAGCAACTGTGTGAGATTCAACACGTCGTTGGCAAAGCTATCCCCTGTAAAGCCATCAAGAACAACGATGATTAGTTGATAAACCAATCCAACCGCTGTCGCCATCCCGCCGATAACCGAGGCGAACAACGCGAGATATAAATAAGTTTTACGCAACACAGATCGCCGCGCATGGTCGCCCATTTCGCCCAAAGCCAGCGCCTCTGCTTGCATCGGTCTCCACATCACGAGCCAGAGGGGCAATCCCACGATAAGCGATGAAATGGAACTCGCGAGCGAATTACGCTGGTATTCATCCGAGAGAAAACCTCGGTTCGTCACGATATCAATAAGAAAGGCAAATATCATCGAGACGCCGACGAACGCGACAACCAACCCGATAAACGAAAGGATGTAGTTATAGAGTCGTTTCATCCCAGCCTGGCGGACTTTATCGCCAATCGCTTCGATGTGACGCGTCAGCCAGTGCCCGAAATATGCCCACACCGCGCCGAGAGGGATGCCTATCGAAAGTGGTCCGCCAATTTCGCGGATGAAATCGCGGAATGTTGTATCTCCTCCAAACAGGCTCGTGAGGAGGATGTTAACCACTGTCCATGCGGCGGTGATCACTGTGATGACTCCGCCTAGGGCGAGCAGGTAGAGGATGCCTAGGCGTAGAGTCGAGCCCATTTCCGCGGGATCAGCTAACGAGTCCTGAATGACGCGCCACGAATATACCCATACGGGAGTCCCAACAAGGATGAGCGCCGTCCCGTTGACGACGATCTCACGTCCCAGTTCTCCTAAAATATCGCCGGGGATGTAAAAGAGGTAACGTAAAACCTGTTGTGCGCCGAAGACCGTCATCAACAAACCGTAGAGCATCCAGATGTAACGATACAGGCGGCGGACATCGGAGAAGTTTTCCCCCGTAAGGGGGTCGGTTAGAGTTGCCCACTCGCCGCGCAGGATGTTCCAAAAATACGCCGCGACAATACCATTCATAAGGATGGCAATGAGATTGTCGGCAAGAGTCTGTTCACGGAATGAACCGAACGCGCGCTCGATTCCCAGCCCCGTGGTTTGGACAAGGGAACGGTCAATGAAAGATAAAGTGTTTTGCACAACAGGGATGAGTGTGCCAAGTAGGATCGCGTATAAAAACACAGCACGCAGGCTGGCGGTTTTTTCCTCCTCTTCACGTGCAGAGACGCGTTGCGCCCAAAACCAGTGGATGAGGAAGATCGGCACACCGACGAGGATCAACGCAAGCGCCTGTGCGAGCGCTTCTGCGCCACCTGATACGGTTTGATCCACAATCGAACGCAGCAGACCCACCAAACCCCACACTACAACTTCGATGCTGATGAAGGCAACGAGATAAAAATATAAACGTCGGATGGATTTCATAGAGACTCCCGTTCCATGTCATTCTGAGGGAGCGTAGCGACCGAAGAATCTCCCATCCCTTATTGGAGACCCTTCGCCGCCGCGCGGCTCACATCGTCCCGATGTCCTTCGGGAGGGTGACACTTCGTGTCACTTCGGCACTTCCTGATACCAACTGTAGTCCCAAAAATTGTAGGCTGGCATGGATGAGATTTTCCACGCGCCGTTTTGTTTTACAAGTATGGCGCGTTGGACATCGCGATATCCCGTCGAGAACGGGTCGCTGGGATTGTAAATCGTCGCAACTTCAACCGTCGCATCCTCGCCCGTAATCTCCGACCCGCCAATGTCCACTGCAGAGTTGTTGGGGCTAATATACCCATTAATAAATGACTGACGAAATTGCTCGTAGGCCGGCTTGTTCTCAAGGTCCGCCAGATAACCGTAAGCCTTCTCATAATCCCTTTCCAGCACCGCTACCACGTAATTGTGGACGACGCCTTCGGGTGAATCGTCCGCGATATACGTTTGTGAATCCTTGCGGGTAAAAAACACGGCTAAAGCCGCCACTACCAGCACCCCAATCCCGATCAATATGCCTGTCAGAAAACGATCTTGTTTCATGGAACCTCCAAACACTTCGTGTGAAATGATTGTATAGTCTTTAGGACGAAAAGGCAAGCAGGTTTGTTTCCATTGTTTAGCCACAGAGACCACAGAGAAAATGAGATTTTTTCTCAATGATCTCTGTGAACTCTGTGGCTGGTTAAGTTTCATTCCTGTTTTGGTATACTTGGCTTACTTCATTAACTCACCTTACGCAGAACGTCCCGCAGGTTTGAGCGAATCAGCCGTGTTTTACAACGAAACCTGCGGGACGGTGAGTAATATCAGTTCATTATTTCAGGAGTTAATCATGACCATCTCCGCCCCCCGCTGGGATCTGACGAACGTCTACCCCTCGCTTGAATCCAAAGAGTTCAAGAATGCCGTGAAAGAATACAAAAGCCTTCTGGATAAACTCGAGAGATTCTACAAAAGCAAGTTGAGCAAAGCCAGCGCGAAAACATCGCCGAAGGAATTAGGCTCCCTGCTCGGCAAATCTGTGGATCAGTTCAACGCCATCGCCGAACTCTCAGGGACGATCAACGCCTACATCTATTCCTTCGTCACAACAAACTCGCGCGATAAAACCGCCATGCGCCTGCTTTCTGAATACGAGCAGATCGAAGTGCGCCAAAGCAAGATCACCACACAATTCCGCGCCTGGGTGGGAAAACTCGGCAGGAAACTCGATCAAGCCATCGAGAAAAATCCATCCGCGGAGGCGCATGCCTTCACGCTCAAAGAAACGCGCGACCAGGCAAAATACATGATGAGCGAAGCGGAGGAAATACTCGCCGCGGAAATGTCATTGAGCGGAGGCAACGCCTTCGGCAAATTACAGGGGACAGTCACCTCGCAACTCACTGTGGACTTTGAGCTGGACGGCAAAACCCAAAAGTTACCCATGCCCGCGCTGATCAACTTAAGATCGCACCCCGATGAAGCGACGCGTCATCGCGCGTATGACGCGGAGAATCAGGCTTGGGAGGGAGTCAAAGAAACATTGGCGGCGAGCCTCAACGGGGTCAAGGGCGAGACGAATACCCTCTACAAAAAGCGCGGGCGCAAGGACGCGCTCCATTCCGCAATTGACGCGGCGCGCATGGATCGCAAGACTCTCGATGCGATGATGGGCGCGATGAAAGATTCCTTCCCCATGTTCCGCAAGTACTTCAAGGCAAAGGCGAAGAAACTCGGCAAGGAAAAACTCGCCTGGTGGGACATCTACGCGCCGATGGGCAGGACAGATAAAGTCTATTCGTATGAGGAAGCCCGCGATTTCATCCTCAATTACTTTGGAAAATTCTCACCCGATCTGAGAAGTATGACGGAGACCGCCTTCAAAAACAACTGGATTGACGCCGAACAACGCGAAGGAAAACGCGGCGGCGCATTTTGCATGGGAGTCCCTGCCGTAAAAGAAAGCCGCATCCTTTCCAACTTTGATGGCTCGTTCGATCAGGTCAGCACGCTGGCGCATGAACTCGGTCATGCCTTCCATAATTATTGCGCGTACAAGGCAGGCAAGACCGAACTGCAACAAAACACACCTGCCACACTGGCAGAGACCGCCTCGATTATGTGCCAGACCATGATCACTGAAGCCATCCTCGCCAGCACCAAAGACCCGCAGGAGGAACTGGCAGTGCTTGAAGCGCAGTTGATAAACGCGGCTGGAATCATTGTGGATATTTACTCACGCTTCCTCTTCGAAAAGGAAGTGCTCGAACGCCGCGAACAATCTGAACTCTCCGCCGACGATTTCAACGAAATCATGGAACGCGCCCAAAAAGCCACCTACGGCGATGGACTCGATGAACGATATTTACAGAAGTTCATGTGGACGTGGAAACCGCATTACTATTCACCAGGTTTTTCGTTCTACAATTTCCCCTACGCGTTCGGTTTGCTTTTCGCCACCGGCTTATACGCGATCTATGAAAAACGAGGCGCAGAGTTTGTCCCTGATTACAAGAACCTGCTTGCATCCACAGGTGAAGCCTCCGCCGCGAAACTTGCCAAACGATTCGGCATAGATATCACGAAGAAAAAATTCTGGGAAGATAGTCTTGCGATCATTGGCAAGCACATTGATCGGTATTGTGAGTTGTAGGTCGTTGGTAAACAAGTAGACACGTACACAGGTAAACACGTGTCTCCTTGTCTACTTGTGTACGTGTCTACCCTCTTGGAGGAACCATGTCAAAAACAAAAATTACCTTAGCCGTCTCCATTCTCATCCTTGCAACCCTCGCGTGCAATGCATTATTGCCAAACGCGGAGCCGCTTCCCACCCCCATTATCGAAATCGAGCCGGGAAACACGCCTTCCACCGAGCATCTCCCACAAACGGAAGATGATGTTGAACGCGTCGTGTTGGAAAAAGCGCTGGTTGCGCTACACAGCGGCGCGGCGATCTTCGTGGATGTGCGAAGCGCAGATGCTTTCGCGTTGAGTCACATTGCAGGCGCGATCAATATTCCAGTGAACGAGATCGAGATCAACCCTGCCATCGTGACCCTCAACAAAGATCAATGGATCATCACCTACTGCACCTGACAAAACGAACACACGAGCGCCCGTGCGGCGTTCATCCTTTTGCACAATGGCTTTACAAACGTCACTCCGATTCTTGGCGGGTTTCAAGCGTGGATTGATGCAGGGTATCCGGTGGAACCGTAAATATGTAAGAATGTAAACACGTAAACAAGTACACACGTGTATAACCAGTCTACTTGTCTACGTGTTTACCTGTGTACTTACCACCATGAAAATCCTCTCGATAGATCACGTCCAGATTGCGATGCCCGCTGGGGAGGAGGAAAACGCGCGCGCGTTCTACGTCAACGTCCTCAGCTTCATTGAAATTCCAAAACCTGCCTTGCTTGCCAAACGCGGCGGCGCATGGTTTCAAAATGTTCCGACGGCAGTTGAACTGCCGTCGGGAACAGTTCGACTTCACCTCGGCGTTGAAAATGATTTCCATCCCGCGCGCAAAGCACACCCCGCGTTCCTTGTGGATGATCTCGATGCCATTATCGAAAAAGTTCAACTAGCGGGGTACGAATGGGATTTATCCCAGCCCCCGCTGGACGGATTCAAACGCGCGCACATCTTCGACCCATTTGGGAATCGGATCGAGTTGATGGAGAAAGTGTAGGCATGTCATTGAGCGCACGTTGCGAAGCAATCTCCTCATTGTTTTGGGGATTGCTTCGCAACGTGCGCTCAATGACGACGATGAATTATGAACACGCCTCTCCTCACACTCTGGGCTGATTCTGTTCCCTCAGCCGAATCCACGCTGACGAAATTCTTCGGCGCGGATGAGGGTATCTGACTATATACAGATCGTAACGCGACATTCATGTCGCCTGGCGCAATAAAGCGATATAAATGTCGCGTTACAGATTCGGGGGGATAAGGCAATTTAATCAGAATCAACTTCCAGCGGGGAACGAAGCGTCTCTTAATCCTGCAAGCGGGGTTTTATTTGTTACATCTCGTCAGACTTATCCATTCAAGAAAAGGAGAATAAAACATGCCTGTCATTCAAGATGTCATCGCGAAAGTGCAGGAGAAGGATGCGGGCCAGCCTGAGTTTCATCAGGCGGTGAGGGAGGTGATGGAGTCGCTCGAGCCGACGGTGAAGAAACACCCGGAATTTGTAAAGAATAAAATCTATGAACGGGTGGTGGTGCCAGACAGGGCGGTGACGTTCCGCGTGCCCTGGGTGGACGATCAGGGGGAGGTGCAGGTCAATCGCGGATTTCGCGTGCAGTTCAATAATGCAATCGGTCCGTATAAAGGCGGGTTGCGATTGCATCCGTCTGTGAATATCAGCATCGTCAAGTTCCTCGGGTTTGAGCAGATCTTCAAAAACTCGCTCACCACCCTGCCGATGGGCGGCGGCAAGGGCGGTTCTGATTTTGACCCGAAAGGAAAATCGGATGGCGAAGTGATGCGCTTCTGCCAGGCTTTCATGCGCGAGTTATATCGTCATATTGGTCCCGATGTGGACGTGCCCGCTGGTGACATTGGCGTAGGTGGGCGCGAAATTGGTTATTTGTATGGTTATTACAAGAAGATCGTCAACGAGCATGCCGGTGTGCTGACTGGCAAAGGCATCGAGTATGGCGGGAGTCTCATTCGCCCGGAGGCAACTGGTTATGGCGCGGTGTTCTTTGCGGCAGAGATGCTCGCCACGCGCGGGCAGGAAGTGAAAGGGAAGGTCGCGGCGGTGAGCGCTTCGGGCAATGTGGCGCAATACACCGTTGAAAAATTGAATCAGATGGGCGGAAAGGCGATCACACTGTCCGATTCAGACGGAACCGTTGTGGATGAAGCCGGGGTTGATGACAAGAAACTTGCCTTCGTGCTGGATTTGAAAAATGCACGGCGCGGGCGAATCAAGGAATATGCCGAAAAATACAAGGGCGCGACGTATTTCGAAGGCAAGGGCGTGTGGGATGTGATCCGTGAACAGGGTATCAAAGTGGACCTGGCTTTCCCCTCCGCGCATGAAAATGAAATTGACGGCGGCAACGCGGCGGCGCTCGTCAACGGCAGTGGATGTTACTGCATTTCAGAAGGCGCGAACATGCCCTCCACGGTGGATGCCGTTGAAGCGTATCGCGATAAGAAAGTCTTATTCGCGCCAGGAAAAGCGGCGAACGCAGGCGGCGTTGCCACATCCGGTTTGGAGATGAGCCAGAACAGTTTGCGGTTATCGTGGTCGCGCGAGGAAGTGGAACAAAGACTGCACAACATTATGAAGAGCATCCACAGGAACTGCCTCGAGGCGGCTGAAACCTACGGCGTGCCCGGAGATTATGTTTCCGGCGCGAACATCGCGGGCTTCGTCAAGGTTGCGAATGCCATGGTTGCTTATGGGATTGTGTAATTTTTCCTCACCCCTGACCCCTCTCCCAAAATGGGAGAGGGGAATCAAAACAAAAACGCCCTCGTCGTCTGACGAGGGCGGAATTTATTCACTCACCTTACGCAGACATGTTCGTAATGCGACATTTATGTCGCTAGTCAGCCAAAAGCGACATAAATGTCGCGCTATGGCGAACGACCAGGTATACGGAAAATCAAAATCGGCTAGTTTTATATTTCTGTAGCATAAACTGCGTAAGGTAAATTATTAAGTTGTCCTTACCAACCAGCATTCAACCAGCCGCGCATTTCCATTGCTTTGACGACGCGGTTGATCGCCACCATGTACGCCGCGTCGCGCATGTACACGCCTTCCTTTTCGCTTCGATCCAGCACAGCGTTGAACGCCGATGTCATTTTATTATCCAGCTTCTCCAACACTTCGGCTTTCGACCAGTAGAAATTCATGTCGTTTTGAACCTGCTCGAAATAGGATGTCGTCACACCGCCTGCATTGCATAAAAAATCGGGGATGTCGAATATTTTGTTGGATTTGAAGAACTCATCCGCTTCGGGCGTGACCGGACCATTGGCGCCCTCTGCGACGATCTTTACGCGGCTGGACATTTTTTGAATCGTCTCAGCATTCACGTGACCTTCAATCGCGGCAGGGATCAACACATCCGCTTCCTTCGTGATCCACGCGTCGCCGTCTTCAATGATGTAGCCTGCCTTTGTCGCGGCATCCTTGCTGATCGTTCCATATCCATCCACGATGGTCAAAAGAAAACGAGGGTCAACGCCGTCCTTGTGGCTGTAGGTGTAGGATTTCTTGTCGTTACGATCATAGCACGAGACACAAGCCACCTTGCCGCCCAACATTTCAATAAAACCGATGGCGGCGTATTGTGCCACGTTGCCGAATCCCTGCAACGCGGCAATTGATTTCGTCGAATCCATTTTCAGATGTTTCATCGCTTCGCGCACGGTATAGATCACGCCAAAGCCTGTCGCTTCGGTGCGTCCCTGTGAGCCGCCGCCTTCCACGGGTTTGCCGGTGAAAACACCCGGAGCGTAGTGACCGACGATACGTGAATACTCATCCATCATCCAGCCCATCATCTGGGAATTGGTGCCAACATCCGGCGCGGGGATGTCCTGCCGCGGACCGATATTGCGCCACATTTGCAAAACCCAGCCGCGGCACAAAGCTTCCTTCTCGCCATCTGAAAGCGTGGATGGGTCAACAATGATTCCGCCTTTCCCTCCGCCTAGGGGAATATCCGCAACCGCGCATTTCCACGTCATCCACATCGCCAGCGCGCGGACGGTGTCAAGCGTTTCATCCGCGGCAAAGCGGATGCCGCCTTTGTTGGGTCCGCGCGCGTCGTTATGCTGAACACGAAAACCCTGAAAGAACTGGAGCGAGCCATCGTCCCGGCGAATGGGGATGCGAAACGTGAATTCGCGCATGGGCCAGCGCAAAACGCCGATCACACCCGGGTCAAGGTTGAGCGTCCGGGCAACCGAGTCGAATTGCTTCTGCGCCATGTCGAAGGCATTGAGTTTTTCAAGCATATCTGTTCTCCTGGGAGGGATGTAAACGAGTTAAGCGGGCATCCCGGATGGGAAGCCCGCTTTCAATTCAGAGTACGTTACACAAACAATTCATTATGAGATCACCCAATCAATACGTTCGTGATTAACATTATCACGAGACCCAACCGCCCGTCAATACAATGAAAACCTGATTGAACAATAAAAAGACCGGACTTTCGCCCGGTCAAGTTGAACTATTCGTAATTGTCTTCGTCCGCTTCATCATCCCCTTTGTCGAACTCGTACTCCACCTTATCGTGGTCGAGATAGACCCACAACAAAAGCACGTGCCCATCATTGGTCTCCACATTGCGCGCCGCAAGGATGGGGGCGCTTTGCTCGACGCCGACATCGTTGCGATAATGCAAATGAATGGGGGCTTTTGCGTTCCAGGCACGGTAACATCGCTCGACGAGGGCGGGTCCGTTGAACGTTCTCAGGCGGGTGAGCGCCGGCACCGATAAACGCGTGCCTTCGTTCAAGCCAAGCGCCCAGCCATCGTTCACCGCTTCGAAAATCGGCGGGGGTCCTTCGATGATTGTGATCTTATCTTCCATAGTGCCGCCAATATACCATAAAAGACATTCGAGGCGCGTTACGATTGCATTAATCTCTTGTTAGCACTAGCCGCTGTTGTTCTGAGCCGTTTCACTCCAAACGCCCACCAGAGAATATCTATGTTCATAAGATACTCTCTATCTTGTTAAACAGGCTGTAACTTACTCTCCCAGTAGTGTGTTCACTTGCATTTTTAGCTTTTCACGTTCAGCATAAATGGTGCGGCCCGAACCAATTAGCGGCGAAGGGATAGTTTCCCATATTGCATCGGGTCCATAGAGATAATAAATATCCCAGGCGACTCCGTCGTAACCATCCGCCTGTTTGGCGAACCATTGTCCTATTTGTAATTCACCGTCCCAAAAATGTATCACGCGTGCATCGGGCATAGTGGTGCCGTCCCACTTATCGCGCGCATCACTCCACAACATTGGCAGCCAGACAGCATAGACATGCAATTGTTCGGATGGATATTGATCTAATACCTGCATCTGCACCCAACGGGCGCCAGCAAGGCATTCAATTCAGGTAGGAGATACAAGGAGAATGAGGCGGGGATTTCCAACATCGCGATTGAATTGAGCGCGCAGGGTTTCGATGTCATTGATGTCAGTCAATGGTTCTTGTCCCGGCGCAAGTTGAGGCTGTGTCATAAGATAAATAACCCAAAACGCGCTGACTAATATCGCTATCAGAACGAACAGGCCGCGCTTTGAAAAGGAACGGTTTGTGGGAGACTCTTTGATCGTCATGTCACCTCCAATGATAACAGGTGATAACCAGTATACAACGAAACCCTGCCAAAATCACTCCCCCGAAACAACAATCAAACTCTCACGCAATCCACTTGGCTTTGCGCTCGTTTATGGCTCGATCACTCGCTTTGCTCCGCTTTCCTCGGTTACGTCAGGCCTGCTCCGTCAAATGACTGGGCAACGCCAGAATTGTCGTGTGGAATGCTTGCGCTCAAGGTTGCCGATAGGTATACTTGACCCATGCAACCAGAAAAAATTGGGATATATGAAATCAAATCCGAGTTGGGGCGCGGCGGCATGGCAACCGTCTATCGGGGATACGATCCGCGCTTCGAACGCGAGGTTGCTGTCAAAGTGTTGCCGCCTGAACTGTTACATTCAGACCCGCAGTTCAGGGTGCGCTTCGAGCGCGAGGCAAAGATCATCGCGCAACTCGAACACTCATCCATCGTCCCAGTTTACGACGTGGGAGAGGAGAACAACCAACCCTACTTTGTCATGCGTTACATGAACGGCGGCTCGCTCTCAGAGCGCATCAAAGCCGGCATCTTCACCGTGGAAGATGCCGTGAAAATTCTGGATCGGATCGCGCCCGGGCTGGATGAAGCGCATTCCAAGGGCTTTGTCCACCGCGATCTCAAGCCAAGCAATATCTTATTCGATAGCAAGGGTTCCCCTTATATTTCAGATTTTGGCATCGCAAAAATAACCCAGGGGCAGTCCGGCACGATGACAGGGAGCGGCATCATCGGCACCCCCGCTTACATGGCGCCCGAACAAGCCACCGGAGATCAAGTTGACGGCCGCGCCGACGTTTACGCCCTCGGCATCATCCTTTTTGAAATGCTCACGGGCAAACAACCCTACGAAGCCGATACGCCTATGGCGGTTGCCATCAAACACGTGACCGATCCCGTTCCGCGCATTCTGACCGTGAACCCAAACCTGCCTGCGGATACGGACCTCATCATCCTGAAGGCAATGGCAAAGAACCGGGACGAGCGTTTTGGGACTGCGGTGGAAATGGTTGAAACACTCAAGTTGCTGGTGGAGGAAAAGGACCCCGACAAAAAGAGCAAAACCCTGACCGCCCTCAGAACTTCTGTAAAAAAACAGAATGCAGTTGCTAAAAAGAAACGCTCCCCAGCGCTTGCCATCCTGCTTATTGTCGCGGGAGTCGCGGCGGCGGGAATCTTCCTCTTTAACAGAAACAGCCTCCCGCTTAGTCCTGAAGCGCCGACCGAAACTGCTGTGCAAACCTCCACGCCAGCGACTGTTCCATCGCAAGCCACGCTAGAGTCCACTGAGACGTCCGTTCCTGCAACCGAGACAGCCACACTTCCACCTGCAACAGAAACTCTCGCGATTCCCCAAATCCCATTGATTGGCGGCGCAGACATGGTGGCGTTCACGCGCGATAACGATATCTGGATCATGAATGTGGACGGAAGCGAACTGCGTTCTGTTACAAGCGACCGCGCGGAGAAGTTCAATGTGGAATGGCTCCCCGATGGCGATACCATTCTGTATATCACCGGCAAGACCGTCAAGACCGTAAATATACAAGACCAGCGCGAAGAGATTGTCACCAGTTTTGCATCGGCGGAATATTTTGATGCCTTCCGCGTATCGCCGGACGGAAAGCAGATTGCCATCAGCCTCAACCGCGAACTGCATGTGGTCCCATTCGACCTGGAAGCCTTCCCCAGCAACCCAACCAAGGCAGATATCATCGCGATGAAGGGCTGTCTCTTTTACAACGATATCGGCGTCAAGGATATATTATGGTCCGATGACAGCCAAAAATTATCCGTCGAATTCGTCACTCCCTCCGGAGCCAATGTTGCAGATACGGTTCGCGTCCTCGACGTTCATTTGTGCCAAAGTTCCGTCCCCATCCGGCAGGATGAATTCCCCGCCGCGCGCTTTAAATTCCCTCTTGATATCGTCAACTTCGATTGGGATGGGAACCTGCTCTTCACTCTCAATAGCAATATCCGCAATGGCGGCTTCGGCGATCTCTTTTTCTACAATACATTCACACACAAAGCAGACACGGTGGCTCCGGTGGAAGGCAAATGTTGTTATCGCGATGCCGCGTTCAGCCCCGATGGAACGTATGTGATCTTCGCATTCCAGGATATCAACCTCGGCACCACCGGCCCGATCCTGTTGTATTACATCCCAACCGGTTCGCTCACCACCGAAGGCGCGCTCGAAGCCATCCCATTGCCAGACGGTTTCTTCACGCAACGCAACGACACGCCCATGCCGGTCTTCCGCCCCGCGCAACCATAGTAAGGGCGACCCTTCATGATTTGTCAGGGCGCTTTGCTTTCGCTGGGCGGGTCGCCCCTACGCCGTATATGAAAGTGATTTAACAAATTACAACCCCATCAAAATTCTTTTTACAAGCCCAGGTCCGCGATAGATCAAACCCGTATACACTTGAACCAGACTCGCCCCCAAAGCGAGTCTTTTCTTAGCATCATCGGGACTCATAACCCCGCCCACACACACAATCGGGACTCTCCCATCCACGCGCTTCACCACCCGACGTAAAACCGCTTCACTCCCAGCCGCAAGCGGACTCCCGCTCAACCCGCCCGATTCTCCCCGATACTTTGACCGCAACCCCTCGCGCGCCAATGTTGTGTTGGTGGCGATGATTCCATCCATGCCTTTATCTAAAATCACACCAACCGTATCATCCAACTCTTCTTTAGATAAATCAGGGGCAATCTTTACAAGGATTGGAAGTTTCAGGTTCCAGGTTCCACGTTCCAGGTTAATCTCGTCAAGGAGGTTCTCCAGCATCCCGCGCCCTTGCAATCTTCGCAACCCAACTGTATTCGGTGATGAAATATTTATTGTTAGATAATCTGCGAGCGGAGCAAAGACTTTCATCAATGCAGTGTAATCCCCCGCCGCTTCTTCGAGGGGAGTATCCTTGTTCTTACCGAGATTTACACCAACCATGATGTCGTTGCGAGGAGCCGCTGGTCGAGTAGAGCGAGTGTTTTTTTCGCTCGTATCGAGACCAAGGCGACGAAGCAATCCCCTGTGGAACGGGAGATTGCTTCGGGCGGAAAAACGCCGCCCTCGCAACGACATAGCTACATACTCCGCCCCACGCGATGGAAACCCCATTCTGTTAATCACAGCCTCATCTTCCAGCAAACGAAACACGCGCGGACGCGGGTTCCCAGCCTGAGGCTTGGGCGTCACCGTGCCGATTTCGATGTGACCAAAACCCAACGCGGAGAGTCCGTTGATGGCAAGCGCGTCCTTATCATAGCCCGCCGCAAGTCCAATTGGATTTTTGAATGTTAATCCGAATGCTTGAACGGGTTTTGCTTGAGTTTTATAAAGTTGTGCGAGCAACCAGTTGGAAGGAGGAAAATTCCCCGCAATGCGTAATGCCTGAAGCGTAAGTTGATGCGATGATTCAGGATCTAGACGAAAGAGGAGATGGCGAAAGAATTTATTCATCGCGCTCAAGCCGCCGTCCTCGGCGGCGAGGACGCCGCCTGGAGCATATTTCAAAACTTCTTCTGCCCGCTCTTATCCAAAAAATATTGCACCACTTCCTCCTCAGGGTGTGACACATCCATCAGCGCAAACATCGCCGCCAGTTCGCCGCGATGATGCGTGTTGTGGTTCGGCGGCTGCATCATCATCTGCCACAACGGCAATGTAAATGTCTCACCTTTTGGATTAGTGTAGGAGACATCGCGTATCAGGGATTGCTCGCTCTGCTCCACAACAAATCCGCGCATGTTCTTCTCCACATCCACCCAATACTCCCGAATGGATGCAACTGTCGGAAAATCTTTCGCATCGAGGAAGGTTCCCGCCTCACCTCGCCAGCGCATAGGCCACATTCTCTCTGAACTCATCATGTGGACCAAAATCGCTTGAACACTGTCCCACGAATGTCCCTGCTTGCGGAAGAGTTGTTCCTCGGTGAGCGTCTCGGCAACCGCGAGATAGCGTTTATTCGCCCAGTAGTTGTAATCGTAAAGGTGTTCAAGGTATTTTTTTAGTTCCATAAAAATTCCTCTTCATCGTCATTGCGAGAAAGCCCGAAGGGCTGACGAAGCAATCCCCAACATAATGAGGGAGATTGCTTCATCGAGCTGCGCCCTCCTCGCAATGACGGGCTATTTCTTTCCCTTCTTCAACATCTCAATCGTTTTCACAATTCGATTCTGACGCGTCTCCTCTTTTTTTGCTTCGTTGATCCACATCACATATTCTCTTCGATGTGTGTAAGCCAACTTATCGAAGATAGCCCTGGCTTCCTTATCCCACTTCAATTCCTTCGCCAAATCTTTTGGAATTTCGATCACGCGCGGTTCGGTATCCAATTCAACTGTTATTTTTATTCTGTCGCCAAAGGTCTTGCCAATCTTTTCGCGAATCTCCTTGAGAATAATAAGCAGGTGGTGTTCCGTCCCCATGCGCGTTAAAATGCCGCGATACGGGACTCCCTCAAACGTGGCTTTCACCTTGGGACGCTTCTCGCCAAAAGCCTTTTCCACATCGAGGGGAACCTCTACGAACGCGCCGCCTCCGCCTGCGTTTTGGATGGTGGCTGTGAAGGTGTGTTTTTTGGGCATGGTTACCTCCTAAGCAAAGACGCGCTTTCGACAGCGCGTCTAATTGTTTACAAATCTTCAGGTTTCAAACCCGTTACTTTCGCCACCCTTGCTAACATCACAGCACACTTTCGCCGTTCTCAATGCGATCTGCAACAACACGCAGGGCAAGCGCCTGGGCATGAGCGGCGGCATCATCGGCATCTTTTCCATAAGCCAACACGCCAGGTAATTCCTTCACTTCCGCCAGCCAGCGTCCATCCTCTTCTTGTTCATATTCGACAGTAAATTTCATTTCGTCCTGCCTTTCGCTTGATTCATTATAGCAGAAACGAATAAGATGAACTCAATGTCGCAAAAACCCTCTCGTTGCCTCAATTTTATCCTTCTCCACCTTCCCAGTAGACTCCCAATACTCCAACAATTGACTGATCGTCAGCACCGCGTGCATGGAATATCCTGCTCCTTCTAGCGACTCCTTCGCGCCAGATTGACGGTCAATCAGTACAACAACATCTTTCACAACTAGTCCCGCGCCAGTCAGTTTTTCGATGGCTTCGAATTTGCTTCCGCCTGTGGTAGCGAGATCGTCAATGACGAGGACTGTCTCGCCTGCATGATATTCACCTTCGATCTCGGCTTTCGTGCCATAAGATTTGGCTTCCTTGCGCGGGTAGATCATGGGATAGTTTCCCGCAAGGCTGATGGCGGTTGCAATCGGAATGGCGGCGTAGGGCAACCCTACAATACGAGAGAATTGGAGAATTGAGAGGATTGGCAGGTAGGCTTGGGCAATTTGTTCAAGCAGTTTGGGATAGGTGATGATCCGCCGCAAGTCAATGTAGATGGGACTCGTGAGTCCCGACTTGAGGGTGAAGTCACCGAATTTGATACAGCCAGCCGACAACAAGTCGTCGGCGAGAGTAGAGAGTAGATGATTAGAAGTTAGTTCTTCCATATCAGTTTTATTCTCCTTGCCTGCGTATCTGTTCTCTAATCTCTAATATCTGGTCTCTTATTTCTGCCGCCGTTTTACGCGGATTATCACTTCGAGAAATCGCGCGAGATATTGGGATCAACATCCCTTTGCCATCTTTGCGCAAGCCTGCTTTCAAGGCCGATTCTAACTCTCCGCCCTGAGCGCCGACGCCAGGAGCAAGGAACCACAAATCAGGCGCGGCAGCACGGACGCGTTTCATCGCGTCCACGTGGGTGGCGCCGACGACTAGCCCGATGTTGTTGTTGGTGTTCCAGGTTTGGGCGAGTTTGGCGACGTAAATATGTAGGGGCGACCCTATGTGGTCGCCCTCTATATTGTCACCCTCATTTGGGCGGACACGTGGGTCCGCCCCTACGACCATCAAATCTTGCAAATCACCTGAACCAGCATTGGAAGTTTTGCACAATAGAAAAACACCTTTTTCTGGATAACTGAGAAATGGCTCAATCGAGTCTTTTCCAAGATACGGACTCAGCGTAATGCAATGCGCGCCGAGAGTCTCGAACGTGGATTTGGCATATGCTTCTGCCGTGGAGGCTATGTCACCGCGTTTGGCGTCGAGGATGACGGGGATCAGCGAGCCGAGGCGATTCGATTCTTCTTGTATCGCGTCAATGACTTGCTTAAGCGTTGTCCAGCCTTCGGCGCCGAAGACTTCGAAGAATGCCGCGTTCAGTTTGAATGCCGCGGCGTAGGGAGCAGTCTGTTTAACGAGATTCAGGCAGAAGTCCCTCGCAGAGGCGGCGGTAGGTTCGTTGAGATCGGGGATATGCGGGTCGAGTCCAACGCAGAGGAGGGACGATGAGTCTTCCACACGTCGTTCAAGGAGAGAGAAGAAGGTTTCCATGTTGTGAAGTATACAGGGAGATACGTAGACAAGTAAACACGGAAACAAGTACACACGTGTTTACCTGTCTACTTGTTTCCTTGTCTACGTTTTACGCCTTTCCCAACACCATCGCAAGCAAAGCCATTCGCACATACAACCCATACTCCATCTGGCGGAAATACGCCGCGCGGGGATCATCGTCGAAGTCCATGCTGATTTCGGTGACGCGCGGGAGCGGGTGCATCACGATCATATCCTTTTTTGCGGCTTTCATCACCGCGGGGTCAATCACATACGCGCCTTTGACCTTCTCGTAATCGTCCGCGTTTTCAAAACGTTCCTTTTGGACGCGTGTGACGTATAGCACGTCGGTTTCGGGCAACACTTTATCGAGCGTTGAGAATTCGTTTTGCAGAATGCCTTTCTCTTTCACTTCATCCATCACTTCCCTGGGCATTTTCAAAATATCAGGCGAGACGTAATTCAACTTCACATTGAATAACGAAAGCAGGCGAGCCAATGAATGCACAGTACGCCCGTATTTCAAATCGCCGAGCATGGTCACGGTCAGGTTATCAAATCGTCCGAGCTCCTCTTTGATGGTGAACGCATCGAGCAATGCCTGTGTGGGATGTTCGCCCACACCATCGCCCGCGTTGATGACAGGCTTTCGCGCCGCCTTCGCTGCAATCGCCGCCGAGCCTGTTTCGGGATGACGCAAAACAATCACGTCCGCATAACATTCGAGCGTGCGCACGGTATCTGAAAGCGTCTCGCCCTTCGTCACCGACGAATACTTCACCTCATTGATCGGGATGACCGAGCCGCCGAGTCGTTCCATCGAGGCAGTGAACGACGACGACGTTCTCGTGGACGGTTCATAAAAAAGATTTGCCAGAATTTTTCCTTTCAATAAATCAAACGTCCCGACGCGCTCGACCATGCCGCGCATCTCGTGCGCCACACCGAAGATATATTCAAGGTCTTCGCGCTGGAACTGTTTGACGGAAATAATGTCCTTGCCATACCACGCGGCATTTTTGTTTTCGCCGAAAGGCAGATGTGTAGATGATGAATTTGTGGGCATATGTTTACTCCTTTGGATTTGGATATTCGCTATTCGCTTCTCGCGACGCGTCAGGTTGATTCTGTTTCGAGAGACCTTCTCACCGTCCTAATAGAAAGCCTGTGATAATACCAACGACAATACCAACGACAATACCTATGCCTATATCTATAATTTTATCTTTCCAATATTTCTTGTTTTCACGTTCTTCTTCCAAGTCTTGACTCTCCTTTAGAAGCATACGAACGGCATCTTCGTCGTCTTTTATTAAATTTCGTGTTCTGTCGATAAGTTCTTTTGTAACAACAACCTTTTTTTCTGCCGTGCTTAAATTGTGTAGCTCTTGATTCAAGGCAGATTGGACAGCAACAAGTTTTGTGGAATAATTATCGATAAGCTTATTAGCATCCTTATTAGCTTGCTGCACACTATCCTTTAGCCACTCCTCTCGCCATATTCGACGAACCTCATTCTCAAGCACTTTTATTCGCTGGTTAATAAGGCTAGACGGATGCCAAATAAAAACAAAAACTATTAGTGTTAAAAAGATAAATAGCCAAGCCAGAAAAAGAGCTATATAAGAAATTGCTCGACCAACAACAACTAAGACTTGAAAACCAAGGAGGTCACCAATCCTTGAAACAGGAACTACTACAAATAATAGAATGGCAATACTTAACAATAGAATTCCTATTGGAATCAACAATGAAAAAAGAGCGTAGTTGTACTGAACTTGTCTAATGTTTTTTACCTTTCGATTATCGATAGGTGTAAATATCAATGTTTCTGGAAACAGGTTGGTTTGTTGTCCTTCTAACCCCACCTCTATTAAGTCAATATTTGGCAATAAAAATCTATTGAACCAAAGTTTTGACGTGTAAAAAATAATGTTTGACGGCATTCTCCATATGAAAGATTGAACGATCTGCTTTTTTACTTTTCCCAGTAGACTGGTTGTTACATTAATGAATTTGCTAATCGGATCGTTAAACAACATCAAAAAAAGTATGAGTACAAAGAAACCTAAAAAAGAAATAAAACTAGAAGCATCTCTGCCTAGAAATGTGTAGTATTTATTGTCAACAAAGTATAGCTTAGCTATAAATATCCAACCGAGTACAAAAAGCAATAAGGTGGCTTGCAAGATTCCAAGCAGTATATAACCAAGGGTTTCGAAAAACCTACGCGCCTCTGTAAATAATTCTGCCCAGAAGGGTGATACCTTTTTTTCTTTTTTGTTTCCTGAAAAAAAGGTTTGATAAAACTTCCTTATATAGCGATTTATTTGTATCATTTTTCACTCCCGTTTTTTTTCTCGCGCGTTATTTTTTAATCATCCATGCCCATGCCTGTGATGGATATCGGGCAGGTGATCGTGCTCATGTTCCTCGGCAGGATGTTCATGCTCATGCGAATGGACTCCTTGCATAGCTTCGTGCGCGTGCCCAAGGTCGCTGTGCCGATGACTGTGCTCGTGAAATATAACCGTATGCACATGCGAGTGTGCATGATTCTCATTGATTAGCAACAATGCCCCGCCGATCATCAAAATGGTGGCAACAATAAATGAAGCCGAAGGCAATTCGCGAAAGATAAGAACGGAAAGAAGTACACCCGTCAGCGGGGCCGTTCCGTATAACGCGCTGGTGCGCGCCGCGCCCAATCCGCGCATGGAACGGATGAACAACATTGTGCTCAAGCCATAACTAACAAACCCCAAAATCAACGTGCCGAGAATGGTCCTCACAGCTGGGAATGGATTGCCAAGAAACATTGCGAGAAAGAACGAGAACGTGCCCGCCACCAGTCCCTTCCACGCCACGATAGCGAGCGGATCCTTGCCTGAGATGTTGCGCGTGAAGTTATTGTCTACGCCCCAGAGCACACAGGCAAGGATGATTCCCAGGGCGCCGAGGGAGAGTCCGAATCCGCTTTTGAAATCGGTGGAGAGAAATATGCTTGCCAATGTGATGACGATGATTGCCGTCCACGCGCGGCGGCTGATGGCTTCCTTGAAAAACAATAAGGCGATCAAAGTCGTTCCCGCGCCTTCGAAATTCAGCAACAGTGATGCCGTGGACGCAGGCGTATTCTGCAAACTCACCAACAAAACAATCGGCGCAAGAATTCCGCCCGAGATGATCGCGCCCGCCAGCCACTTGATGTCTGGCGGTCTGATACCCGCTTCCACTTCTTTGGATCGCATCCGTTGAGTCAACTTGACGAGTGAAATCCCTGTCCCACTGCCGACATATAGGAGCGCCGCGAGGAAAATCGGCGCGATATTGTCATCCAACAATAATTTTGCGATGGGCGCACTTGCCCCGAAAAATATCGCGGCGAGGAGAGCCTGGAAGATGAAACCGAGATTGTTTACTTTCATTTCTTTGCCATATCGAAAAGATGATTTGAAAGCGGTATGACATTGATCAAAGGTTCTTCATAAGGATGAACCTGCCTGATAACCTTTACCGCATCATTGACCAGCTCGCGCTTGCAATTCACTTCGAGTTTGTATTCCGCCACTTCGCTAACCTTGCCCTCTTCGCCCTCAAACGGATTTGAACCTGGCAAGGGACGAAAGAATCCACGCACGGGAGTCAGCGCAACACAATGATCATAATTTCCAATGATGCCCACACCGATCTTTGCCAGTTCATCGCGGATTTTCAGCGCGTGTTCCTGCGGGACGAAGATTTCGAGTTTTACGTTAGTGAAGCTTTCCATAATATCTATTCCTCACTGTTATACAAAGACTTCCGAAATCTTGGAGACTTCGGAAGTCTAGAGGTTACTCTTGCGAGAGTAGGTCTACATCAATCAAATCCTGTGGGCGTCCCGCCGCCCGTTTGGAAAGTATTAAGTCTTGCTTTGAAATGAAAATCACGTTGAGTCCGTCAAAGTCTACTTCCATGCGTCTGTTCCAGCACTCATCAAACTTAATCCCAGGGATGCCCATTAAAACATCCACACGTATAGGCGATACACCCATCTGAAAGAAAAAGCCATCTTCTACAAAATCCTTTGGCGTCAAACCTGCAAGTGGAGCGCCAAATTCCTTCAATGCGTTATAGACTGCGTCCGCATTGTCTGTGTCGGTGCTGATCAAAACATCAAGGTCTTTGGTAAAGCGCGGTTCGGCATATTGCACAACAGCATACCCGCCAATCACCATATACCTAACGTTGTAGTCTTTGAAAATGCGCAACAGATCGCTGAAGTCGGAGTTGACGAACATCGTGTCCCTTTACCTTCATGTAATGGACTATCAGTTCCCATGAGGCATCAAAGCGGGCTTTCGAGGGTTGTGCCTGCCAGAATTTCAGATCAAATGACCTATCCATTTGCTCAATTTTTCCGCGTTTTTCAATGAAGTTTGTTCTCATAGTTAGATTCTACTCTATTTCCCATCCTCTCACATTCCTTCCATAACCTTGCTCAACTAATATCTTTCCATCTTCAAATGCTGCTTTACCACGAAGTACAACTTTTCTCACTTTGCCTTTGACTTTCCAGCCTGCGAAGGGAGTCCAGCCGCAGCGGGTGAATTGCTCAGAGGCTTTGATCTCGTATTTGGCGTCTTCGTCCACTTCTATCCATGTTTCGGGTTGTGAGGGAAGGTTGAAGATTTTTCTGGGATTAGTGTACATCTTTTGAATGATATCGGGAATCGCGAGTCGGGATTCGGCAACTGCAGTTAGTAGAAGAGGTAAGATGGTTTCGAGACCTGGGAAGCCAGGAGGTGGATTGTCCGAGTCTTTTTCTTCTACTGTATGAGGGGCATGATCTGTTGCAAAACAATCAATGACGCTTAGATTTTCCCAGAGAGCATCTACATCTTTTTGGGTGGCGAGGCGCGGGCGGACTTCGCGTCTGCCCTCACCCTGCCCTCTCCCGAGGGGAGAGGGGGGATTCGCCGCATAATTCCCCTCTCCCTGTGGGAGAGGGGTTAGGGGTGAGGGAGAAGTCAGAAACAAATGATGAGGGCAGACTTCACACGTCGCTTTGATGCCGCGTTCTTTGGCGGATTTGATTAGCAAGACTTCTTCTTTCAATGATATGTGCGCGATGTGAACAGGACGATCATAGATTGCGGCGAATAAAATCCCTGCCGCCATGGTTCGGGATTCGGAGTGCAGGACTATGGGATACTCTTTCGGATATTTTTCAAAATGCGGTTGCCAGAGCGTCATGTCATCGAGGCGGAGTTCGCCGAAGGTTGAGTCTAGGTACATTTTCAAGCCCGCGGCTTTGGGTGCGAGAGATGGGACGATATCCGCGTTATCGGGTCCTGCGCCGAGGAATTGGGCGTAGTCACAACGCGCTTTAACTTTGGCGGCGTTTAGGGCGAGATCGAGCGTTGTGGAATCAAAGATTGGTGGATTAGTGTTGGGCATTGCCAGAATCATAGTTATGCCACCAGCGAGGGCGGCTTGGGTGGCGGAATCCCAATCTTCCTTATGGGTTTGCCCAGGTTCGCGCACGTGGACGTGAGGGTCAATTAAGCCAGGGAGTTTCAGCATGAATCCTTTCCCTCACCCTAGCCCTCTCCCAAGGGGAGAGGGGACAACAGGGTATAAAAAAAGAGAGCCGATGATGGCTCTCTTTGATGAATGGAGGGAGGAGAAAGTTGACGAAACGGGAGCGGGCTGAAAGTCACGAATGAAGCGGTTTGTCATTTCGGCGTGATTCTATTCGGGCGGGGAAATCTGTCAAGAGGCGGTGATATAATTCCAGCCGCTAAAATTTTGCAAGGAGAAAAGAAAGATGAATTATCAAAATGTAAAAGTCCCCGAAGGCGGGGCAAAGATTTCAATCCAAAATGGGAAGTTGCAAGTGCCCGATAACCCGATCATCCCGTTCGTGGAGGGCGACGGCACGGGGCGCGACATCTGGCACGCGTCGCAACACGTGTTCGATGCGGCGGCGGAAAAAGCATACGGCGGCAAACGCAAAATCCATTGGATGGAAGTGTTCGCGGGCGAGAAGTCGTTCAGGATGTTCCAAAGCTGGTTGCCCGATGAAACAACGGACGCGTTCAGAGAGTTTCTCGTTGGGATAAAAGGACCGCTCACGACTCCCATCGGAGGCGGCATCCGCTCCCTGAACGTTGCCTTGCGGAAAATTCTTGACTTGTACGTATGCCTGCGACCTGTGCGTTACTTCGACGGTGTGCCTTCGCCAGTGAAGCGCCCTGAAAATGTGGACATGGTGATTTTCCGCGAGAACACGGAGGATATTTACGCGGGCATCGAGTTTGCAAACGGAACCGAAGACAACAAGAAGTTCAAGGAATTGTTGAAGGAAGCGTTCCCGAAAGAATATGCCAAGATACGATTCCCTGAGACAAGCGGCATTGGTTTCAAGCCCGTTTCGGTGGAAGGCACGGAAAGACTTGTGCGCGCCGCGATTGAATACGCCTTGTTGAACAAACGCCGAAGCATTAACTTCGTGCACAAAGGCAACATCATGAAGTTTACCGAGGGCGCGTTCAAAGATTGGGCGTATGACCTTGCGAAGCGCGAGTTCCGCAATGACGTGGTTGCCGAGCGCGAGACGTGGATTTTCAACAACAAGGAAAAGAACCCTGGCATTTCTGTTGAAGACAACGCCAAGATCGTTGACCCTGGCTTCGACATGATGTCCCCCGCGCAACAGGGCGAGATCAAAGGCGAGGTAGAAGAGGCGCTCAAGTTGTGGGGCACGCACGGCGACGGCAAGTGGAAGACTAAATTGCTGTTGAAGGATTCGATTGCCGACGTGACCTTGCAGTTTGTGCTGATGCGTCCGCAGGATTTTGACGTGATCGCCACGATGAATCTGAATGGCGATTACCTCTCCGACGCGCTTGCCGCGCAAGTGGGCGGGATTGGTATCGCCCCAGGCGCAAATATCAACTATGCGACGGGTCACGCCATCTTTGAAGCAACTCATGGCACCGCGCCGAAGTATGCCGACCTTGATAAGGTAAACCCAGGCTCAGTGATTCTTTCAGGCGAGATGATGTTCCGCTACATGGGCTGGACCGAGGCGGCGGATCTGATCATCAAGGGCATGGAGGGCGCGATTTTGGCGAAGACCGTCACCTTTGATTTTGCCCGCCATATGAGCGACGCAAAGGAAGTGAAATGCTCCGAGTTTGGCGGCGCGATCATTAAGTGGATGGATAAGACAGCACCTGCTTCGAAAGTTGCCGCAAAGAAGGTTGCGAAAAAGCCTGCCAGGAAGGTCGTAAAGAAGGCGGCGAAGAAGTCAGCCAAAAAGGGATCCAAAGCCAGCAGGAAAAAGTCGAAACGATAAGTTGACAGCCGAGAGACAATGAGTGACGTTAAAAAATGTATCGAAAAGCGTGCTACAAAAGACAGAGTGTTCGCGCTGGGGTTTGAAGAAGGATATGCTGAGTTCAAAATCGGCGCTATTCTTCGCCAGGCGCGCGAGGCGGCTGGTCTGACGCAGGATGAAGTGGCTCGGAGGTTGAAAACCAAGAAATCGGCAATCTCCAGAATTGAAAATCACGCGGATGACGTGAGGCTGTCCTCATTGAGAAAATATGCCGATGCTGTGGGAGCAAATCTGCAAATCAGACTAGCAAGTTGATAACGAGGATAAGCCGTGTCAGAGATGATGCGGCTTATCTATTTTATAAAGTTACACATATTAGCAGTTTCGCATGTCACGGGGTAAAATAGCCCCGTTTCAATATTTCGTTCGGAGGTTTCAATGGGATTGAAAAGAAACGTCAGTCTTTCCGCGGCTCTGGGGTACAAGGGACAGGGTCCATACCTGACCTATATCCTGCATCGCATTGGCGGGAGCGCATTATTCATCTTCTTTACAATGTACATTCTGGTGTTGGTGGGAGTGGATTCGGTCAACGCCATTTTCAGCAACCCGATATTCCAGATTGTGATGCTGGTCTTCGGGTTGTTCCACGCCATCAACGGACTGCGAATCACCATCCTGGACCTTTCCCCAAAATTGATCGAACACTACCGAACAGCCATCAACATCGAATGGGTGGCGTATGCTTTGGTGGCGGGTTTTGCGCTGTTCGTTGTACTACGCAACACGTTTGGAGGCTAGACATGGCAGCGAGAACTCTTCCCCTTAACAAACGCGGCTTCAATTTTGAAACTTTCATGTGGGCGTTCACGCGCTTCACTGTCATTGCCATGTACGGATTAATCCTCGCTGGCATCATCGGCGGCTTGCTCGTCAGCGCACAGACGGGCGCGAACTTCGGCGACATTTTGTACTGGGCGTTCTTCCCAAACTTGGCAGAGAATCCCCTAGGGCAGGTTTGGATGACCATTCTTGCCAAGTTGATGGTCATTGCGTTTGTTTTGGTCGTCTGCGGACATGGCGTCCATGGCGTCCTTGAAATCCTGGATGATTATTTCACGAGCGAGTTGGCAAGGCGTTGGTCACGTAACTTTATTATTACATATGCAATTGTGGCAAGCCTTATTGCGATGTATGTGATTTGGACTGCGTAAAATTTTTTTACCACAAAGGGAACTAAGGGTCACAAAGGAAAAAACAAAAACCTTTGTGCTCCTTCGTGACACTTTGTGGTTGATGCTTTTATCAGGAGTATTCATGGCAAATGTTCATCAATTTGAAGTGATTGTCGTCGGCGCGGGCGGCGCAGGACTCATGGCGGGGCTGTATGCTTCACGCGGCGCGAAGACGGCGGTCATCAGCAAGTTATATCCCACGCGTTCGCATACGGGCGCGGCGCAAGGCGGCATCTCTGCGGCGCTGGGTAACTATGAAGAAGACAAACCCGAATGGCACATGTATGACACGGTCAAAGGTTCGGATTATCTTGGCGACCAGGATGCCATTGAGTTTATGACCAACGAAGCGATTGACGCGGTGTTTGAACTCGAACACATGGGGCTGCCGTTCGACCGCACACCCGAAGGACGCATCTCACAGCGTCCATTTGGCGGGCATACAAATAATGAAACTGGTAAACCTGTGAGGCGAGCCGCACACGCGGCAGACCGCACGGGTCACATGATTTTGCAGACGTTGTATCAGCAGTGCATTAAGAACAATGTTACGTTCTTCGATGAATATCAGGTTCTTGATTTCATTATGGTTGACGGGAAAGCAACGGGCATCGTGGCTGTTGAATTGTCCACGGGTGAGTTTCACACGTTCCATGCGAAGGCAATTATTTTTGCCACAGGCGGTCATGGACGAATCTTTGAAGTGACATCCAATGCCTATGCCTACAGCGGAGACGGCGCGGCGATCCTGTTTCGGCACGGCATTCCGCTCGAAGATATGGAGTTCTTTCAGTTCCACCCCACGGGCATTTATAAACTCGGCATCCTCATCACCGAAGGCGCGCGCGGCGAAGGCGCGGTGCTCATCAACGGCAAGGGCGAGCGTTTCATGCCGAACTATGCGCCCACCGTGAAAGACCTTGCCTCGCGCGATGTCGTCAGCCGCGCGATTTACACCGAAATCAAAGAGGGACGCGGCATTGACGGAAAGAATTACGTCTATCTGGATATCCGGCCTGAGACGGTACATCGCTACGCGGATGAAGACGGTAAGACGAACCCCGACGGCTCT
>Ga0247727_10000892_pt1 | contig 72483 bp, 73 predicted proteins | sample WisWelCaveWW1625_FD_202498 | JGI IMG/M metagenome (GOLD analysis project Ga0247727, IMG submission 202498) | Biofilm microbial communities from Wishing Well Cave, Virginia, United States - WW16-25 | ecosystem: Environmental > Aquatic > Deep subsurface > Groundwater > Cave microbial mat | place... | reverse complement strand
CCTCCGCCCATGATTAGAACTGTTTGCCCTGGCTTGATTTTGGCTCTGCCAACTAGCATGTGCCATGATGTGAGTAAGGTCATTGATGCTGCAGCTGCATCATCATAGCTTACAGTATCTGGAATTTTTAGAATATTAACTTCTGGAAGATGAACAAGATCACAATATGCGCCCCAAAGTGGACCAGTCTGGAATCCCCACACCTGGCGTTTTTGACAGTCAAACTCTCGACCATCTGTGCATGCCTTGCAAACTCTACAGGCTAAATTGGAATGAGTCACTACTCTGTCTCCTACTTTGATTGTAGTGACATCTTCACCTACTGCAATTACGTCACCTGCAGCATCAGAACCAGAAATATGTGGTAAAGGTATTGCGATTGGTTGTCCGCGCATTCCCCAAAGGTCGTTATAGTTTAGAGCGGCCGCCTTTACCTTGAAGACAACCTCGTTTGGTTTTGGTTTTGGATCAGCCACTTCTTTTACTTTGAGAATTTTTGCATAATTATCATCTGGTGCATATTCTTCATAGACTACGCCCTTCATGAGTTGGATCCCAGATAACCCCTAATTATATTTTGTTTGAGGCTATTTCCTGTTTATCTTGAAATCTCTTTTTGGTTGCTGGACGGACATAAGAATTTGTTTTAGCTGGTCGTCGGTTACCTGAGAGTTGATTCGCCCCTGTGATGCCATGCCGATCAGATAATTCTCGACTAGTGCCGCCAGGTCAGGTTTTACCATCCTGACGTTGTTTAGTCGAAGCCTCGCTTCAGATGAGAGTAGCTGCTTTAGTACTGTTTCTTTTTGTGCTGAGATTTCCGCGTCTTTTTGAGGATTTTGCCCGCCGTCTTGCTCATAGCTCATAGTGAATCACTATGAATATATTTTCAGAATTGGGTTTTGCACGGCCAACTCTTCTAGGATGTCAGACGCGAGCCTATCAAGCTTTTTCATTCCCTGGTGCGTTACAACTCTGCCTTTTCCTTGTACCTTTTCGACATAGCCCAGTTTTTCAAGCTCGTGTATTGCGTTTCGTATGACTGCGCCGCCTGCATCCCTGTGATGAGAAAGCGCATAACCTACTGCCTTTGAGCCCCCATAGTCTATTCTTAAATCGTTTATTCCTATTGGTCCATGAAGGTAGATTTTTCTAAAAACAGAAGCGCATCTCTTGTACCACCATTCCTTTTCTTGTGGAGGCCTTTGCTTGTGCGAGCCAGTCTTGACATATGCTGCCCAGTCCGGCTTTCCAATATTTTCGCTTTTTAGTATGTCAGCTAGTCTTGATATCAGAACATCTGCTGGTACATCGTATGCTTTTGCCATGTGAAAGACAAACTTGCCCCTCGTCTTATAATCATTTGGAACATAAAGTCATCGTTGGGTATTATACAATAACCTACCACTTTTCTTCTTTAGGCACAACATATTCACATTGAAGGTAACCAAATGTGTTTGGCAATTCCATGATAAAGGATCGGAGCTAAAATCGGTCTTTGATTATTTTAGGTTCTGTACAAACGAGATCATCAGAATCGGATCACGAAAACAAAGCACATCGAGATTTTCACTCCATAAGGAACTATACCTAAAGCTACGAGGAGATTTTTATTCAAAATACGTGCTTGGTTCTTTGGAATGTGCTGCATCAAAGCTAAAACAGCACAGAAAGGCAAAAAAGAAAAAGCCTGATTCCAAGATACCCTATGTCTGGAAAAACATGCTCAGACTTGATAATCAAAGCTACAAAATATCAGATGGATACATCAGGATTCCAATCAGAAAAGAACAATATTGTTTCATCAGGCTTGCATCATACGTTTTGGAGCAATTAGAAAACACAAAGCTAGGCTCAATCACTATAACTGAAAGAAAACTGATTATATCATATTCCAAAGAAGTTGAACAGCAGAAACCAGTTGATTTTTTAGCAATCGACAGAAATCTAGGTAATATCACTACATTTGATACAAAAAACAACCTGGCCATACACAATCTCCACAGAGTAATTAAAATCAAAGAAAGATACAGATACGTAAAATCAAAATTCAGGCGTAATGACATAAGAATCAGAAAGAAAATCTTCCAAAAATACGGAATCAAGGAGAAAAACAGGGTTCATCAGTTGCTGCATTCCGTCTCAAAAAAGGTCGTATCTGAGAACAAGGGAATAATCCTAGAAGACATCAAAGGGATAAGAAAACTATACAGAATGGGAAATGGTCAGGGAAAAAAATTCAGAGGTAAGATGAACTCGTGGCCGTTTTACGAATTACAAAGGCAGGTCGAGTACAAAGCAAGATGGCTCGGATTGCCTGTAAAATATGTAAAAGCATATGGGACAAGCTCAAAATGTGCGGCATGTGGGTCAAAAATGGTACCCGAAGAGCATCGAATGTTGTTTTGTCCTTGTTGCAATGTGGCAGTTGATAGGGACATCAACGCCGCAAAAAACATTCTTGCTAGAGGCATGTGGATCGTGCCAGACGCGGTACAAGGTGAAGCGATGAAACAGTCAAAAGATGCAGAGCAGATTGTACTGAGTCAAGTTTCGAGTCAACCGACGAAGACTTGACAGAACCAATCATTTAGGTCTCTTTGAGATAACTTTGCGGTACGTGTGATTGCAGAACTGGCAGGTTATTCGTATGGATTTAAGTGCGGATCTGCCAAGACGGATTTTGGAATTTATTCCCGGGGCGATAAAGCTCTTGCACTTTTTGCAGAACTGCATTCTGACTTCATATGGCAGCGCTACCTTGTATTTGGTGCTGATTTTTCTTGCAAGGCCTGCTTGTCTTTGGGCAAGTTCTGGGTTTTTTTTGGCATTTGACAGTGCTTCTTTGACTAAAAGTTGGATTCGCTCCAGTGCTATTTTCTTTGGATCTACCTTCACAAGGTAAGGACAGAGGGTTTCCTTAAAAATTCGATCTTGAAATATCGTAGGTTTATGAATATCGGATTCTTTTCTAAAACAAAATGCAAACCAAGACTCTCAGGATCAATCCGAAAAAGCCCGAGCTCTCAAAAATACGAAAGGCCGCTAAGGCAATCAGGCATGGAAAACTTGTTGCGTTTCCAACTGAAACCGTTTACGGCCTTGGCGCCAACGCATTGGATCCCATGGCGGTAAAAAAAATCTTTGAGGCAAAGGGACGACCTTCCGATAATCCGCTCATAATTCACATTTCCGATAGAAACGACATTTTGTTCCTTGCAAGAAATATTCCTCCGATAGCAGGCAGGATAACCCAGAAATTTTGGCCAGGCCCGCTCACAATAGTCTTGAAAAAATCAAAAATTGTTCCAAAAATAACGACCGGAGGACTGGATACTGTTGCAATCAGGATGCCAAAAAACAAGATTGCACAACTTTTGATAAAAGAGGCAGGCATTCCATTAGCGGCGCCTTCTGCAAACTTTGCTGGAAGGCCTAGTCCCACCATGGCAAGACATGTCCTTGATGACTTGGAAGGAAGAATTGGGTTGATAATAGATGGCGGCAAGACAATGATTGGAATTGAATCTACGGTGGTTGATCTTAGCGGAAAAACACCAGTGCTGTTAAGGCCTGGAGGGGTGACGCTGGAACAACTGCGCAAAGTGGTCGGAAGAGTTGTTGTACACTCAACTCTCATTGGAAAGAGATCAAGCTCCATTCATCGCTCGCCTGGCATGAAATACAGACATTATTCGCCAAACGCCAAAATAATTTTGATTGAAGGTACAAAAAAGAAAGTGAATGCAAAAATCCTTGAGCTTCTTAACTCATTCAAGAGGCAACGAAAAAAAGTCGGTATCATGACCATGGAAAAAAACTTCCGACATAAAGCAGACATGAAAAGACACATAGGCACTGATCATGAAAAAATTGCTGCAAATTTGTTCAAAACTTTCCGAGAGTTTGATTCAAAGAAAATTGACATAATACTTGCACAGGGGATTAGCGAAGAGGGCCTCGGCTTTGGAATCATGAATAGATTACGCAAGGCAGCGCACAAGAAAATCAGAGTTTAGGTGCGGCCGCCGGGATTTGAACCCGGGTAACGGGCTTGGAAGGCCAGCGTACTACCAGACTATACTACGGCCGCACAAAATTGAAACGTTTCCTGCCTACATAAAAATCGTCTTTTCGCATTCGTATAGAATTCGGGCAACCACTACATGAGCTTCAAGCGGTCTTTGTTCAACGCTATACAACGAATCAATTCTTTTTTTGGTAGAATCAGAAAAATCTCCTTTTGGAAATCCGCCAATGACAAGACAGGTATCCTCGTCACATAGTTTTGCAACCTCGCCATAGCTGCTCTGCTTTCCCTCAGAGGACAAACCAAGCACCTGCTCAGGCTGTATCTTGTCAATGAGTTCAGAAAATGTCATGTCTTTCATCTCAAAAAGCTTCTTGTCTTCGGATTTGATGATTTTTTCTACAAACAGTTTTTCGATTATTCCAGCAAACCTGTGATAGGATTTTGGAAGTCTGACCCCAGAGCCCACAGATATTACCTTGTCATCTATAGTATGAACATACACATTAATTTCATCCTCCTCATACAGCGGAATGGAGCATGCCTCAAGCAGGCAGAAATGAACGATGTCTGGCCGTCCGCGCTTGATCTCGTTTTTTATTCCCTTCATTGCTGCAAAATGCCACGAGTTATCAAGTAGTATCTCCGATGGTATTTTCCCCATTTTTTTGCAGTATGACGTGACAGAGTTGTGGCGTTGCAGTTCCCGTGGGATCAGCTCAAGTGAGGATTCCGCGATTATTAGTGAAAGCATTCAAGATTTCACTAGCTTGACTGTATTTGTTTTTTGAGCTCATTCCACGCGTCTTTTGGCGAGTCGTCAATTTTTATCAGGCCTGCGTTGCATACGTAGCTTCCAAGCCTTTCACGCACGTGCTGGTCTCCTGCAACTGTAACTTGGGATTCTGAGAATTGCTGGTCAATCGTGCAGCTTCCTTCCGGCCTGTCAAACTGCCTGTACCAGTTGAAAAACTCGATTTCTGAGTTGTTTTGTCTGTAAAAGTCATACGCAATCTTGACGAACTCTGCCTGATCCTCTTCGCTTCCGCTCACAAAGTCAGACGTGCTCCAGCTTGTCTCAAAGAACGCGATTTTTTTGCCCCCCGCAAGCTCAAGTGCCTTTCGCAGGTCAGCTTGCGCTTCTTGTGGCGTTTTTGAAATATCGTTTAGCCTGTCCACCGGAAGGTATGTGAATGCAACAAAATCCCCAAGTTGCCCAACATCTGCAACGTATGATTCAAGGTTCTTGTTTAGAACGTTGTCTAGTGAAAATGCGTTTCCCATCTTGACGTTTGGGTGTTTTTGCTTTATCTCAGAATACACGTTATTGAAGAATTCTTTGTACAGCTCTTGGCTTCCGTCGGCGTCATCAAAGTAAGAATCTAGGCCACCACCAATTATTACGTGATCGATTACTCCGTCATATCTTGACAGTACAGCATCAAGTGTTTTGACGGTTTTTTGTTCAAGATTTGTTCCAAATCCCGGCGTGCCCATCCAGTCAGGGAATGGCCCGACAATTCTTCCATTTACTACTGAAAAATATAGCGTGACTTGCAAGCCATTGTTCTTGTTGAGGCTCATCAGGATGTCGGTGTCTTTCCAGTTGTATTGGTCTGGTTCTGGCTCCATCTGATTCCAGAAAAGATAGAGGTTGCTTCGCCCAATTCCTGTGAGTGATGCCTCTGAATACACCTTGTTTAGCTGGTCTAGTGTCACCTGCGAGGTCGGGGTGTTGATCACAAGGCCGAGTTTTTCATTTTTCTGTGTCTCTATCGGCCCTGGCGGTGCAGGCGTGATTGGAATAAGCGCAAGCACGGTAATTGCCACCACGATTGCTATTCCAACTGCAAAAAAGACCTTTCTGTCCACAAATCTGCCAGTAAAAAATGATAATAAAAAGATAAGCTGGGTTTACCCTGACGTACAGCCAGAAAAGCCGCACTCGATGCAGATGCTGCACCCTTCAACAAAGACCAAGTTGTTCTTGCAGGAAGGACATAGCATGTCTTCAGATACTTCTTCTTTTACTGATTCCTTGAGTGTTTCTTCAGGAATTTTAATCTCAAGTGCATTGTTGACCTGTGCTCTGATGTACGAATTTTTAATGTTCTTTGAGATGTAGTCGCGCAGGTATTCGCTTGCCCCAACATCAAAGGTCTTTTCCGCATTGTCACTTGTCATGTGAAGGACTTGGGTATGTCTTGAGCCGTCACGATACACTGTGATCCCTTTTAGGCCTATCTCGTGTGCCAGAAGATACGCCGCTTTTACATCGTCTGCAGATACATCGTGTGGCATGTTAATTGTTTTTGCAATTGCGTTTCCAATCCAGTCCTGCCATACTGCCTGTGCCATCAGGTGATCAGACCAGTGAATATCCATTGCAGTGACAAAGATGTTTTGAATCCATTCTGGAACTTCCGGCAAGCCCCTCACAGAGCCATAGTTGTCTGCGATTTTTGCCAAGAGTTCATCGGAATACAAGCCGTTTTCTCGCATGACCTGCTCAAAGATCTTGTTTGTGTAAAAGAATCTTCCAACAGTTACGCGTTTTTCAAACACCAGTGCAAACGTCGGCTCCATTCCGTTTGAGCAGTCTGCAATCATGGAAAGTGTTCCAGTTGGCGCAACGGTTGTTGCTAGAACGTTTCTTATTCCGTTCTTCTGTATTTTGGCAATCAGCGCATCCCAGTCGTAATAATGAGCGCCTTTCGGCTTTTCATAGTATCCAGATATTGGAATTTTTCCTTCTGGGTATTCTGTCTTGAAGCACAGATCAAACTCGCCCCTAGAGTGCGCAAGTGCTACACTTTCTTCCATGGAATAATAGGTAAGCGCTTCTGCCAGTTTGGATTGGAACTCGTATCCTTCTTTGGAGTTGTATGGAATTCTAAGCTTGTAGAGAAGATCCGCTACTCCCATGACGCCAAGTCCTATCCTTCTTGATTCTTTTGATGCCTTGTCGATTTCCGGAACTGGATAATTATTCATGTCAATTACGTTGTCCAGGAATCGCGTTGTTTTTCGAATTGTCTCCTCGTATCTTTGCCAGTCGAATTCGTATTGGCCGTCCGCCTTTCTCTTCACAAGATTTGCCAGATTAATCGATCCAAGGTTGCAGGACTCGTAAGGATAGAGACTTTGTTCGCCGCAGTTGTGAGCAACAATGCCGTTTGCATCAAATGCATTTATTCCTGGTACCTGAACGTCATATACCTCCTCTACCCCATCTGCCACTAGGTCTGCTACTGTAGCAACAAACCTTTCCTTGTTGAGGTTTCTCTTATAGTCTCCAAGTAACGCGCTTAGGTGTTCCATCTTTGCAGAGTCGGCAAATCCTATAACATTATGGAATCGTGACAGGTTTTCGCCAGACATTACAAGTTCGTGTTGTGGTTTGATGTGATACATTTTTTGATGTCCTTTTCCATCTGGCATCAATTTCTCTTGTTCATTTCTTCTGTTTTCATATATTTTTGATACTATGCCGAGTCTGAGTAGCATGCGTTGGACGGATTTTAGTATGCCAAGATCACTTTGAGATAGACGTACTGATACGCCCTTGTGCTGATTTCCTATTACGGTTCCATCTGCATCAAATAATCCTTTGAGGAATCCCTTGTAGAACGCAGATGACGTCTTTTCTATTTGTGCAGTTATGATTTTGTTTTCGTGTCTTAATCCCAGAGATTCTGCAAGTTCTCTTATTGACACCAATGAAAGTCGATATTCGCCGCGTCCCTCAATTTTTGCCCAGCCCTTAAAGTCGGATCTGTGCGGCATTTGTTGCGCATATTGTAGCACAAGACCTCTTACGGATGTATCTCCTGCGTTCTCACCCCATGATGAAAGCACAACGCTGTCTTTTTTGATATGACTGTCGCCAACCATAAGGCCCATAAGATATCCTTCTTTCTCATCAAATTTGCCATCCCATTCATAGTAACGACAATCGTCAAGAACGACTTTGTCGTCTTCCTTCAGATCCTTTGCTTGCTTCCAATCGGATTCCAAAGAGTTTCTGCTCATGTTTTTTACAGCTAAAACTTTGTGATCTTCTGTGAGGCGGAGCTCAAAGCCTTCTTTTGTTTTCAGTCTGTAGATTTTCTTCACACCTGTTGAGAAAAAGCCGCTGGTATTCCATGCCTTTCCATTAAGATGTGTCTTAAATGGCACATCTACAAGATCGCTAACTAGTCTAGGTCCTTCAGCTGTGGCCACCCAAGTGTCTGCAGTTACACAGGGGTTGGTTGCACGCAGTGGCATGCCCCTTGCCTTTGCAAATACGTTGTACTTGTTGATGTTATCAAAGAAAATGAGTCCTGGTTCTGCGCTCTTCCATGCAGAAAGTGCAATAATGTCGATTAGCTGGTGTGCATTGATCTCCTGGACAGGTGTCCTGTCGCGCGGGCTACGGAGTGTGTACTTGCCGTCAGTGCTGTCAACTAGTGCAGTCCAAAAGTCTTCCCAGATTCCGACGCTTACATTAAAGTTCTCAAGTATGCCAGGCTGGGTCTTATTTGTGATGAATTTTTCCACGTCTGGGTGCCAGACCTCCAAGATTCCCATGTTTGCACCTCTTCGCTTGCCTCCCTGCTTGACTACCTCAGTTACTGTGTTGATAATATTCATAAACGAAACAGGTCCTGACGCCACGCCAGATGTAGATGCAACAATGTCACCTTCGTGTCTAAGATCAGAATAGTTGATTCCAACGCCCCCTCCTGACTTGAAGATTAGTGCTGCATCTGATGTAGACTTCATGATGTCACCCATGTCATCAGGCATGCCAAGCACAAAGCAGGCAGACAGCTGCCCTAGGCGCGCCCCCGCGTTCATCATTGTTGGTGAGTTTGGAAGAAATTCCTGTTTTGTCATCAGGGTGTGGTATTCTGTGATGCGGTCTGCATAGCTGTCAAACTTTTTTGCGGCAATCAGCGTCAAAACTTCTTTGAAGCTCTTCTTCATCTGGCCTCGCCTTACCAAGTAAACATAGTGGTTGATGAGGCCGCGGAAGTGATACTTGTTCAAATAATATGCGCCAACTTTGAATTTGTACTCAAAGTCATCAAGCTTGCTAAGATATCGTTTTGCTTCCTCGACATCTTGTGATATGTTTCCTTCTTTTGCATAAAGCTCGGAATCATACAGGATGTCTCCTATCCCAACAAGAATTGCGACTCGCTCAAACATTTGGCTTGGGCTCTCAATGATTTCGTTTTTGTTGTTTCGCAAAAGATATCTCGATGCCAAGACACGAAGGCAGTTCAGATCAAATGATTTTGCAACAGAGTCTAGTGATTTTGCGTTGAGAACCTTCATTTTGTCTTCGCGCACTTTGCGGCGCTCGTGTCTGTACAAGATGTAGGATTTTGCGATATCACCGTAGCCCATCTCGATTAGTGTCGATTCTACCATGTCCTGTACATCCTCAACACTTGGCGAGCTAGAGGCTGAAAATCCCTGCTGGATAAGTTTTGTGAAAACGCCGTTTGTCAGATCTTCTGCTATTTTGCGATCTGGTTGGCCGTTTGCCACAAGAGCCTTGTAGATCGCATTTGTGATCTTTTCTTTATTAAATTGAGTTACCCTGCCGTCTCTTTTCTTAACGTCAACGATCGAACTTTCTATCTGAGAAAAATCTGTTGTCATAATGTCTCCCCTCACTAGGTAATATCACTCGGGATATAACCCTGACTACCAAAGATTTCAGATTTTAGCTCAACAATGTTTACACCATTCCAAGAATTTTGGGAAGGGTTGTTCCTAGGAGAAAAAACGAATTTAGTTAATTTTCCGTCCGATCCTTTTCCCAATAGGGATTAATTTTTATCCTACAAAAATATTCGTTGCGGATTTCAGAGTTTAGCTAAGGATGTACGGTGATTTACATGCTGGGCACTTGTCAAAGATCTTCTCGTCCTTGAATCCACAATTCCCACAGATGGGGACGTCCTTGCTTGGTCTAAACGAGGCGACTAGATCGCCTGCCTTCTCGATTGACTTCTTTATATCGTCAGTTTTTGATTCCTTGTCGAATCTAAGCCTAACTAGCAGCCCGCCATTTAGGATCTTGGCAGTCTTGTTGGTTTCTACTATCTTTTCTGCCTTGATGCCCATGGAATCAAGTTCTGAGGACTCGATTACCACCCCTTCCGAATAACCTTCCCCTTCGAGAGACTTGAGAACGGACATTTTTCCATATTTATCGCCATCGAGGGAGCCGAATCTGGTTGTTCCCTCGCTTTCAGTCATGGTGACTATGACAGAGTCGCCCATTTCCTTGCCCTTCTTTTCGGCAACGTCGACTGCTGTCTGTATTACTTTGTGAAGTATCTCTCGGCCTTCCTTGTTGTCGGTGTAGCCAAGTATGCTGAACACCGCCTCCTTTAGTCCTACGATATTTACGACCAGACAGACGGAGCTTCGCTGCATGTACTGGGTATTTGCTGCCAGAACTGGATTGAGTCCCCTTCTTGTTAGATCTGAGATGTCCTTTTTGCGGAGCGACATTGCGGCAAGCGCAGGCTTCATCAAAAGCGCGAGTCGAGCCCTAAAGTAGGTCTCGTCCTTGTTTGATTCAAAGGCAAGTCTCGGCAGGTTGATTGTCAGGGACTGGAGATTGATAGACGATGTGCTGGTCTTACCTTTGATTCTTATCACTCCGCTGTACGAGCTCTCGTCTTTTGAAAAGAGAACCTTACCTCCAAGTGAGACTATTTCCGCCATAGTCTCTGAAACATCTGAGATTTTACCATTTGAATGATCAATTATGAGGCCTATCTGTGGAACCGGTGTCATCTTGACAAAGTTCTTGTACGCGTTAAGAATTGCTTGGACTAGCTTCGGTTCGGATCCTAGCTGAATTCTAAATGATACAATGGTAGGTTCTTTGGTGTATTTTGACGATACGGATGATGTTGCAAACGTGCCTGTCAGCTTTTCTTCAAGCTCTGAGATGTTCTTTGCGTGCTTTAAGCAGAGCTGAACTAGTCCGTCCATGACTATTTCTTTTGATGCTTCCCTTGATGCAAGCGAGATTATCATGGAAAGCGACGACATCAGGTTGTCAATGGTTTTGATTGTCGGTATTCGGGTTACGCCAAGGTATTTGCCCTTTAGGTCGATTCCGTCCTCGATTAGCTCCTTTACGTTAAAGAAGATTGTGTCTGGCAAGAGCGACCATATTCCGGGGTTTGATATGTGAATGTCACCAGAGAGGTGAGAATCTGCAACGTCTTTTGGAAGCGTGTTAAGGAGGAGGTTTTCGGCAAAGACAGTCTGGCCTGCCCTGAAGAACAAGCCCTGTGAGCCGTTATCGATATTGTCCACGTTTGTGAGCATTTCTTGTATATTAAATACAGGCATGCCTAGCCTTGCTAGCTTGTTCCTGTATTCCTCGTGACCGTGCTCAAGCAGCACGGAATTTACCATTTCACGAATGAGCGAGCCTGTCAGGTACGTGGTTTGGTACTTGTAGATGCGGTTTTCAACCTCTTCGGTGATTTTCTGCGCAAGCTCCAGTGGAAGGCTCCCCTCGCGGACCAGAGACTGGATGATTTTGTGGGAGTTGAACTCCTCGATGGATTCGTGCGAAGTCCTGACATACATTTTTCCGCTTTCTATGATAGAGCGTTCCTCGATCTGCCTTGCAAGACTGAGTACCAGCTTGCCAAGATTGGTAATGGTGTAACGTCTTTCGGACTTGTTTAGCGCCACGAGCGACTGCCTTAGGAGCTTTCTTAGGTGATATGCAAATTTTCCGCTTTCCTTCTTTGACTTGAAGCCGGCAAGGGACTTGAGCTCAGAATAGGTCAGAGGCCCCTTCGAGTTTAAAATTCTTAAAATGTCGATCCTGTTTGGGCTTGCCATAACAGAGAAGATCATTCTTACACGTTTTGACGTGGATTGTAGAATGCCGCCACCCTTCTTTGGATCCAGTATGCCAATGGCCGCTTCTACGCTCATTAGTATGCCTAACGATCAGTGGTAAATAAGACTTGTGACGGAATTTGCAACAAATTTTTCCGATCAGCTCTTGTTTACATCGACAGAGAACTTCGATGTAGACAGAGTCTGCCCACATGACGGGCACTTGTTATTGTAGTGTTTCATCACATCTTTGATCGACTTGAGCATTTTCATGTTGGATATCTTGGCTCCACATTTTCCACAGTTCACATCAACAGACAATAAGAAAAGAATTTATTTGAAATTATTAAAAATCTTTTTTGAATTTTATTAATTAACTCGGTAAAAATATTTACTGCTTTTCTAAGAGTATTCCGCGATCGTCGTATCCGGTTATTTTGACTTTGGATCCTACTGGTAGTTGTGCCGGCGAGCCTATTCCTCCTAAAAAGCCAGATATTCTTAGATCATAGCCGTCAATTTTCATCACAACCCAGGCATATGGGGTGTATTTTTCAAAGCCGGCTGGAGGAACGGTGATTATTGTGTATGTTGCAACGACCCCATTTCCGTCTAGAGGTTTATTCTCAAATTCCTTGTGACCGCAGTTCTGGCAGAAATAAATCGTGGCTAGGTGCAGATGTCCGCACTTGGCGCACTTTCTTGCTAGGACTTTGCCTGATTTTATTGCATCTATGAACTCTTGCTTGTCAGTCAAGTCTCTACACGCTTTTGAATATGTGGACTGCGCAGCTTGCGCCTGTTGCGCCAAAGTTATGGGTCAGACCTATATGGGCATCCTTGACTGTTCTTTCTCCTGCTTTTCCCGTTAGCTGCTCAAAGACCTCAGCTACCTGTCCTACGCCTGTCGCGCCAATTGGATGTCCTTTTGACTTTAGCCCACCAGATGGGTTGATGGGTATGTCTCCGTTAAGGGCTGTTCGTCCTTCTCTGGTAGCATGTACTCCTTGACCTTTCTCAAAAAAGCCGAGATCTTCCGTATCTACTATTTCTGCAATTGTAAAGCAGTCGTGGACTTCTGCAAAATCAACATCCTTTGGTGTAATTCCAGCCATCTTGTATGCGGCCTCTGCAGCTAGCTTGGTGCTTGGAATGGTGGTCATGTGATCACGCCCTTGCAGGGTTGCAGGTGAGCCACCCCTACCTGATCCTATCACATCAACATAATTCTTAGAGTGAGCCTTTGCGAACTTTTCGCTGCACAGTATTACTGCGCTTGCGCCATCAGAGAACGGACAGCAATCATAGAGCTTCAACGGACTTGCTACCACTGCCGATTTCATTACATCGTCAATTGTGATTTTTTTGCGGAGATGCGCCTTTGGATTTAGTAGGCCGTTATCGTGATTTTTTACTGCCACGCGGGCTAGGTCTTCTTCTGTTGCCTTGAATTCTGTCAGGTATGCCCTTGCCATCGATGCAAATAATCCGGGGAATGATGCACCTGCACCACCCTCATAAAAGAAATCAGAACAATATGAAAAGTATGTGGTTGTCCACTCGGTACCTGTATGGGTCACTTTTTCTACTCCCGTAACGAGCACCGCATCATAAAATCCAGCGGCGACATTTGCAAATGCTTCTCTAAAGGAGACAGAGCCGCTGCCGCATGCAGACTCGATGGATAAGGACGGCTTTTCTGGTATACCCAGATTACTCATGATGACAGGCCCCAGGTGTACCTGCTTGTCTGCTACGCCAAAGACGTTTGAGATGTATCCTGCCTGAATCTCTTTTGGATCGATCCCGGCACTTTCTATGGCGCCAACTGATGCTTGGATAGCGATATCTGTAATACTGTCGTCTAGTTTTCCATATTTAGTGCTGCCAGCGCCAAGGACGCAAACCTTTTCCACAACAGTTTCTGACCAGTTCCATATAAAAATTCTTCAACCAATAATTTATCGAGTTGCGTAATTCGTCTAGAACGGTTTTAGCTAAACCCATCCGGAAAAAAGGTAGCCGATGCAAAGTACGAATTACAAAGAAGGGAATTAGTGCACTCCAAGCCGAAATTCGACAGTATTTTGACAAAAACAGCTACCTTTCATGGTCTTCAAGCAAAAAAAAATATGTTGTACTTGGTTCAAATGAGCCAAAAAATGGATTGGTTGCCTGTCCTAGTTGTAAGATAGGAAAGCTCATGGTAATACGATCAAGGAGAACAAAAAAGCGATTCATGGGATGCTCTAACTACTATAACGGGTGCAAGGCTTCATCCCCCCTGCTCCAAAAGGCAATGTTATACGCAACAAAAATTCCGTGCGGGCACTGCATGTGGCCGCAAATACTATTCCGATATTCTAGAAGACAAAAGTGGACAAGGCAGTGCCCAAACATCAATTGCCCAAGCAGAGCACCTAAAGCCTAAGATTTGGATATACGTCGGTTCTTCTGTTTTGCAAAAGCGGTAAGGCCCTTCTTGTTTGTTTTACTTTGTCATTATCAACATCTGCAAATCCTATTCCTTGTTTCTTTTTCATGTCCAGTAGAATTTTTCCGCAAGGATCCACTACCAGACTCCTTCCGCAGTAGATGTTTCCCACCTGATCTGGTGCAATAACATAGCAACCGTTTTCTATTGCGCGAGTCTTGTTTATTGTGATCCAGTGATTTTCCTTTCCTTGGCCCTTTACCCATGCAGAAGGGACTGCCAGAATTTCCGACCCTGAGGATGCCAATGCACGCGACATTTCCGGAAACCTCAAGTCATAACAGATAAGCATGCCCATTTTTCCGATGGTTGTCTTGATCGGCGATACGATTTTTGAGCCTGGAACAAGTTTTCTTGATTCTTTGAAGCCGAGCGCATCATAAAGGTGAATCTTTCTGTAGGTGGCAGCCAGTCTGCCTGATTTATCAATGAAGAACGAGGTGTCAAAGACACGGTCTTTTCTTTTGCTTTTTTCGTACAGCGTGCCAACCACCTGGATCTTGTTTTTTCTTGCGGCATTGGCGATTGTTTTCACAAAATTTCCATTGACTGTTTCTGCAAGTGACGCGAGTTCCCTTGGCGATTGTTTTGAGGTTGTGTAAAACATCATGAATTCTGGAAATGCACAGAGCTGCGCTCCCTTGTCTGCGGCATATCTTATGAAATCAAGAATTTTTTCCAGATTTTCAGCTTTGTTAGTGGATGCCTTGAGCTGCACTAATGCAATTTTTGTCATGGTATGGCTAGAAATAATGAAAATAAAAAGACTGGCACCTAGAGGGGGTTTCCTGCCATATACCAGTTTTCTTTTGGGTTTTCCTCAAAGACAACAATTACGTGACTTTCCTTTGTTTTGAGGATTTCAACAGCGGACTTTGTGATTGCTTTTGCAAATTCTTCTTTTTGCTGCTGGGTTCTGCCCGGATACAGTGATACCGTGATTAGTGGCATGAGAAAAGTTTTGTGACGTTTGATTTATGCTTATTTGATTTATTCGCCTTTCCATCCGTATTTTGACCCATATCTTGAGCCATACGTGAACTCTGACTGGTGTGATTTTTTGTAAAGGAATCCCGTTGCAAGGCCTATGGCAAACCCCCCAATGTGCGCTAGGTATGCTACCCCTCCCGCACCAAAACCAAATCCCCCAATCAGAAATGGAAGTATGTTTTGGAAAATAAGCCAGAACGGCAAAAACCACTTTGCTGGAATGTGTGACATTCTCATAAAGAATCCCATCATGATAAACGTGGTTATTTTTGCGCGCGAAAACATCACCAGGTATGCTCCAAGCACGCCTGAAATTGCACCAGATGCACCGACTGCTGGAATTGGACTGTTAGGGTCCCCTGCGACATGCGCAAGGCCAGCAACTATTCCCCAAATGATGTATATTCCAAGAAACTTGAGTCTTCCAAATTTTAGCTCGATGTTGTCTCCAAAGATCCACAAAAACAGCATGTTTCCTCCCAAATGCATTATTCCGCCATGCAGGAAAATCGAGCTGAAAAGTCCCGCTATCGGCATGTCAGGACATGAAACCTGGAATTCTTGCACTACCAGAGAGCGCTCGCCCATAATGCAGGCAGGTACCGCACCCCAGTCATAGAATAGAGCGGCTGCGCGGTTGTTGCCAAACTCAAAGAACTGGCCTGTCACTGCCACTTGAAAAAAGAAAACAATTACGTTTACTGCAATAAGGGCTATCGTTACTTTGGGCTTGTATCCAGGAGGCTTTGGATTTTCGTCCCTTATTGGAAGCATGACTAAGTAAAACTTTGCATTCTATAATAAGGTAAATCTCGTTTTACGAAAAAATGCTACCCCGTTGTATTTTTTATTATATCTTGATTATTCCCTGCTTTATCAGGTACTGTATACCCTGTACAAAGTCGGAATCACCGATTGTGCCGTCTGCCCACCAGCCCGCATTCTTTTTTATCCAAGACGGGATTACTTGTGTGGAACCACTGCTTGGTTCTGTTGACGGCACTTTGATTATTTTCTGCTTTATCAGGTACTGTATACCCTGTACAAAGTCATTGTTGGTAATCGTTCCCTCTGCCCACCAGCCCGCATTGTTTTTAATCCATGACGGGATTTTGGTTTCAGGCGAAGTTGTTTTGCCAGCTGGGCCCACCTCTAGAACACCTTCAACTATGCCTGAATATGTTAGATCCGCTGGCATTCCTTGCCCAATGATAAGCAAGCGGAATTTGTGGATATCTTGTGTTGGGATCATTATTTTTTGGATGTCAATTCCCTCACTTGCAAAGATTCCGGCCATGTTTGGGTCTGATCCAGTGTTGAAGGTAATTCGATTTCCATTTTTATCAAGAATTTCATATCCGTAATGTATGTCCCTTAGTAGGTTTTTGTTTTTATCAAAGAATGAAAACTCAAATGGGATCTCTTGTCCTGCTCCGTAGCTACTATCCCATGAAATTTTACCTATCACGCCAGTTTCAAATTTTAGCTCAAGAGAATTTTTAGAGGATTCTGCTTGAGGGACTAGCTCGAATGTCATTAGATCCTGAACTTGTTTCGATCCCAGTTTGGTGTTGATTCTCTCAAGCTCTGTTCCAGTGACTAGAAAGTGGACCACGTTTTTGTCTTCATATGAGTATGGGTCTAGTAGCAGCACTCTATTGTCTACCTCAACACCGTTAACGTATCCTTTGAATTGTTTGCCTTCAGCGTATGGTGAAAACGATTTTGGAACGCGAATTTCCTCATGGACTACTTGAACTAGCTTGACGTATTCTGGATCCCAATTAAATGGCATATTAAATGAAATTGAGTTGTCTTTTGATTCAAATTTGAAATCAGATACATCATCATAGTATGTTTTTACTACTACTGGGATCTCTTTTGCTTGCGCAGTTTTGATGAAAAAGTTTTGATCCTGTGCAACACTTACAAATGTCTCAAAGTCTAATGGTTCTGCGACAAGAGCCTTTGGACTTGTTGCGCCTTCTATTATTACCTTAATATTGTATAATCCCCCCTTGTCAAAAATTGGCCCTTGGATGACTGGCACGCTGCCGCCTCTTGCCATCAGTCCTCCTGAAATTAGTTCTTGATCACCAAAATAAATAGTGCATTTCCATGGTTCAGGTTCGGCGCATTTTGTTAGTGGCTTGACTTGAACGTTCAATAGTCCATCCTGATCAAAGAACAGGTTCCTTGCAAGCAGTTGTTCATTTCTCCATACTTCAACTCTATAAGTCACAGAATTGAGGTTTTTGTCGCTGAGTGTATCATAGAATCTCACACCAATGTTTGCGTTGTCGACTTTTCCTACGGTTATGTCCCTTGGATCGAGTGTAGTAAGAATAGTCACTTTCATTCCTTCGAAGCTAACTGGAGGGGCCATGTCCATCCCAAGTCCATGTCCAAACGCATTATTTGATAACGGGATTACACCTACAGAAACCATCATAAAAATCAGATATGTGCTCTTCACGGAGATCTTTTGTGTCTTTGACCTTATTTAATGATATGATTCATTTGTATGTTGTAATTATATGAAAAACACAGAAAGCAATTAATTCACTCGCTTGAAAAAATATTTATGAAAAGTATTTGTGTTTTTTTCCTCATACCGTTTTTATTTTATCATGCATTTGCAGAGCAGCTACCAACCGACAAGGGAACGTTACTTGTGGATATCGCCACGGATCCTGCAACACCAAAGATTAATGATTTGACAAAGCTAAAGATCGATTTTGTGAATCCAAAGACAAGTGCAATCCAAGAACACATTGACTATAAGGTGCTGGTTACAAAAGACGGAGCGCCAGTCTTTGGCCCAATACCTCTCACCCATACGTCAATTGGCTCTGTGACAATCCCTGTAGAGTTCAAAGAAAAAGGGGAACACAAGATAACAATAGATGTAGAAGGGATTTTGTTTCAACCCATTCCACTAGAAACTGTCACGTTTGCCATGCTGATTGAAGATGCGCCAAATGGTGGCTGCCTTGTTGCTACTGCTGCATATGGAACCGAGCTTGCACCACAAGTGCAACTGCTCCGAGAAATTCGTGATGGTACTGTGCTCGGCACTGGTTCAGGAGCAGCGTTCATGGGTGCGTTTAACAGTGTTTACTATACATTTTCGCCAACAGTTGCAGACTGGGAAAGACAAATCCCAGCATTCAAAGAAGCAGTTAAGCTTGCCTTGACCCCGATGTTTTTGACTTTGTCGGTTTTCAATTATGTCGAAATTGACTCAGAATCCGAAGTGTTATGGTATGGAGCCGGAATTATTCTGTTAAACGTAGGAATGTACCTTGTTGCCCCAACACTAGTCATGATGAAATTACGTAGTCACAGAAACTAGCTCAAAATCTGAATAGGATTTTTATGTGTCCCTCACTAGAGCACCAACAATGAAGACAATAGCATTAGGCTCCATCTTCGCAGTACTTGCTTTGATGGTATTTGCTCAATCGGCTTTTGCAGATCATGCAACTGTTGAGGTGAGCGTTGTTGCGGGTTCATCATCGCCAGGTTGTGAGGCAACCGACGAAGGATGCTTTGATCCAATTGAAGTAACCACAGACGTTGGAAGCAAGGTCGTTTGGTCAAATGATGACACTGCTGCACATACCGTGACAAGCGGAACTATAGAAGATTCGGAATCGGTAGGAGCAGTATTTGACAGCAGCCTTTTCATGGCAGGAAAAACCTTCTCATACACGTTTGAGGAGGCAGGTGAGTTCCCATACTTTTGTGTAGTTCATCCATGGATGAGCGGAACAGTAATTGTTCAAGAGCATGGTGACGAACCAGACGGAGAACATGAAAATGGTGCTGAAGAAGGACATGCAATGGCAATGACTTCTGATGGCGCATGGACAATCAGCGTTCATTCTGGTGTACCAACAGCAGACGAAGAATTAGAACTAGAAGTTGGATTCGATGATGCTGAAGGAAACTCGGATCATACGAACTACCAGATAACTGCAACACAGGATGGTGTTGAGGTTCTTTCTGAGGAAGGACACGCGCATCCAGGTGAACTAGGAACGCACACAACTGCAGCTTTAACATCAGATAGCCCAGTAGATGTTCAAGTAACCATACTTGGATTTGGACTACCAACTGATGATCCAGAAACTTGGACAGGTCCAAAAGGCGAAACCGTCTCAGTGACAGTTGTACCAGAGTTTGGTACGATCGCCATGATGGTTCTAGCAGTTGCCATAGTAAGCATTGTTGCTGTCACAGCAAGATCTAAAGTAATTCCAAAACTTTAGAATTCTCTTATTTTCTTTTTATCATTGCGATTACGGCAAGTATTACACCTGCAGCACCAAGAGCCATCGCAAACAATGCAAGGTCGTAGGAACCTGATGGGCTGGAATTCCCAGTTTCACCGCCTGACAACTTGAGGCCGTCCACATCTCTTTGAAGAGATGACATGGCGTTCTTTAGCTGTGCTAGGTCTGGAAGACCTGAGACATCTGATTGTGGAAATGCCAACACATTGATGTTTTCCACATCTTCTATGCTGATTTCTTCGTTTATTTCGACGCCGTTAATGCTTCCTTTCAGTTCAACTGTAAGCGAACCGACTTTGGTTGGAATTATTTTTGCATAGTAATGGCCAGGTTTTGCGTCAGAGAGAATGTCAAGTGTTTTTGCGACGCTTCCTGACTTGACCGTCGCTTGGAGGTCTCGGAAAGCATTTGCCACTCCAGATGTAACGCCATTACCCTCATCTGTGGTAAATGCAAATACAATTGCATTTTGCTGGCTAACTAAGGGAGGCTCATCTCTCCACCCCACCTCTATATCATATTGTTCAACGGTAACTGTAGTATGCGCAAATGCTGACGAAAAACCAAATGCCAAAACTCCCACAAAAAATGCTAGGATAAAACCAGTCTTCATGACATTTAGTATTTGTGATCAAGTTATTTACTTTATGCAGACTGGTAGAACCATCAAACTCGTAAACTGTTTAAATTAGCAAAATGACCAACAGATAGTAAATTGAAAAAAATTCTCATTTCCTTGATATTGATTTCTTCTCTAGTCATTCCGACGGCTTTTGCGCATCCAATTATTTTGGATTCAAGCCCAGTTGCATCATCAACTGCACAGGCAGGAACCAGCCAGATAGTCATCCATTATTCAGAGGCAGTAGACATTGATTTTAGCGCAATCAAGGTCATCGACAATACCGGCAACCAGATAGACAACAAAGATACAAAATACTTTGATGGAGAGTCGTCCCTAGTTGTGACCACCCCACCACTGACAGACGGGATCTATACCGTAACAAGCAAGGTTCTCTCAAGGGTAGACGGACATCTGGTCCCTGATGTATTTTTGTTTGGGGTCGGCAACGTAAGTGTCCCTCCGCCAAAACAAAAAGACGTCACAGAATCGATTTATTTTCCAGAGGCAGGCGCCAGATTTCCAGGACTTGTTGGCCAGGTAATAGTCCTAGGTGCTGCAGCATCGTCCCTTATCATGTGGAGAACAATTGGCAGAAAGAACCTGATCAAAGAAAACATTTCAGATTTGCAAAAATTCTATCACGCAAAGTTTTCTTCGATTACTGGGGTTGGACTGTTTTTGGTATTTGCATCGAACATTTTGATGCTAATAGTACAGACAATACGCCTAGAAACGTCTGCTGCAAGTGTCTTGCAGACGTCGTTTGGCTCGGTTTGGATAGTCAGAATGGCAATAACAGTGGTTTTGCTTGCGGTATGGTTTTTGATGGAAAACAAGACATCAGTATCATCAAGAAAACAAGGCGTAATAATTGGCCTCTCACTGATATTAATTGGAACTACCACCATTATTGGGCACGGCGCCGCAAGCGAGCAGCTTTCTGCAATAATAATCGACTATGCCCACAATCTCATTTCGTCCATATGGATTGGCGGTGTTATCTTTTTTGCATTCATATTGCTTCCGACGTTTGCAAGGCTTGAAGGTAACAAAAAAGAAAGAATCACGCTTTTGATGATTCCGAAATTTTCTTCTATGATAATAATCGCATTGGGAGTCATAATAGTCACAGGGCCCACACTCTTATGGCTACTAGAAGACGATATTGGACTTCTCGGCCAGTCTTACTACGGATATTTGATAATTGCCAAAATATCGATTGGTTCTTTCATGGTAGCACTTGGAGGGTATAACCAGTTCAAGATACAGAGAACCGCGGAAAGAGGATTAGAGTCAGGAGGTATTTCAGTCCACAAAAAGCTCAAGAGATCACTGAGGACGGAGGCAGCACTTGGGATAATTCTGCTCGGAGTCGTATCCATGCTGGCAAATTCGTCAATGCCCACGAGTCAGGCCCAGGAAAACGCACAACAAGTAAGCTACGGATTTGACACTGGTGTGTTTTCTGAGAATGCCAAGTTTGATCTTAGCATCGAGCCCTTTAGGAGCGGTACTAACAGAATAGCTGTTTCGGCCTTTGATTCGCAGGGAGACCCGCTTGAAGACTTGGACAGTATCAAGGTCAAGATTTCAAATCCGGAGAAAAACATAGCCCCGCTCCAAATTCCCCTGACCAAACCCGAGCCACAGGGCTCAATATACGAAGGTGAGATTACCTTCGGGTTTTCAGGAAAATGGGATGTCGAGCTTGAGGCGCAGAGAACCCAGCACGCAAACGAAGGCGCAAGTCTCACAGTATTTGTAAAACCTGACATATCTGAGCTAAAGACAGAGATATCAGAGTATGGCCTGCCAGAAAGTGCAGCCCCGCTCTATCCGACATATGACGGAGACGACACCATTTGGATAAGTGATGCCTCAAAGCCGAAACTGTGGAAGTTTTCAATTTCTGAAAAACAGTTTACGCCATACCAGTTTGAGGGAAAGACCAGCGTATTCCTCAAATTAGATGGTGAAAAGATATGGTTTACAGATACGCCTGACAGCAAAATTGGATACTTTGATACCAATACAGAAGAGTTCCACCTCATCCCATTGCCTAAAAAATCAATCCCAATTTCGCTAGAAACTGATCTTGACGGGAACCTTTGGATTGCACTAGTTGATCAGCATATGCTTCTAAAGTATTATCCGCATAGCAACCAGTTTGAGGAACATCAAACCACTACAAATCCTTCCGGTCCTGTAGCACTGACAAGGGATTCTGATGGGAACATCTGGTTTGCAGAGTCTCAGAGCGGAAAGATTGGCATGATTGACCCACAGAGCGGAAAGATGCAGGAATTTATGCCCGAGTCTCCACTGAAGGAACCGTTTGCTCTCTTTATTGACATGGACGGAAACGTTTGGATTTCAGAACATGTTGGGTTGGGCATAGTCAAGTTCAACCCATTTTTGCAGACATTTGAATCAGTTCCTGTTACCGATCCAAACTCTTTGCCATTTGGTCTAGCGCAGGACAGATTTGAGAATATCTGGATAGCGCAACACACGTCTGACAGGCTGGGAGTGTACGACCCACAAAAGGACAAATTTGCCGAAGTCGAGATTCCAACCCAGTCTACATTTACGCAGTTTTTGACTTCCGATAAAAACAAAGACATTTGGTTTGTTGAGCAGCGCACCAACAAGCTCGGGGTTGTAGCAATATCGGAAATTCCCTCACTTGGAATTGTGCAAGTGCAGCCAAGCACAAAGCTTCAATACTTTGAGCTTGTCTCTCCGCTGATTTCTGCCGGAATAATTGCAACCTCGCTCTTTTTTGTCAAGAGCATTCGTGACAAGCGAAGGCTTGATTCTTTAGTAGACTAGTTTCTAGCAGCTTGGTATTCTATGGGCTTTGATTTTCCAATAATGCCGAGATATTTTGCGACTAGTGCGCCAACCAAAATCGCCACTGAGATCATTACTATAGTTCCCGACGGCGCAAGATCCAGATAATATGATGCAAATATTCCGCTGACAACTGAAAAGACCGAAACTGACATTGACAGTATGACTGTTTTTTTGAATCCTTTTCCAAATAGCATGCTGGTGATGTTTGGCAGTACGATCAGTGCTGATATTAGCAGTACACCAACAAGCCTCATGGACATTATCACGGTAACGCTTGCAAGAATGACAAAGATGTAATTCAGTCTGTCAGTGTTTAGCCCGCTCACTTTTGCCTGCTCCTCATCAAATGTCAGATGCAGCAGCTGCTTTCGCAGAACAGTCAGTGTTACAACTATTCCTGCACTTATTCCAAGTATGAACAAGGTGTCCTCCAGGCTGATTAGTAAGATACTTCCAAACAAAAAGCTGAACAGGTCTACCTTGAACCCGTCGGTTGCGCTGATAAGAAGAACGCCTATCCCAAATCCAGACACCAAAAGCACTGCAATCGCTGCGTCGCCTGATATTTTGGTGCTTTTTCTAAGCTTTGTTATGCCTAATGCGCCAAGAACAGATACCGCAAAGGCCGTCCATAATGGGTATACCCCGACTAGCATTCCAACAGAGATTCCGCCAAATGCCATATGTGAAATTGCATCGCCAAAAAGCGAGTAACGCCTTAAGACCAAAAATATTCCCATCAGGGAGCAGATTATTGCAATTGCGATTCCCGTTATCAGTCCTTTTTGTATAAAGCCGTAGCTTAGGATTTCAAGATTCATGTCTAATCATGATCATGCATATGCATCTGCATTGCGGATTCTGCGTATGTTTTTAGGAGATCCTTGTTTGAGAAGAATTCTTCTTTTTGTCCATGGAAGAACAGCTTGCGATTCATGCAAGCTACCTTGTTTGCTAGCTTGGAGATTGCCTCTAGATCGTGAGATGACCACACTATTGTGATCTTATTTTCTTTGTTTATTTTTTGCAGCAAAGTGTAAAACTTGTTTTGTGCGTCCACGTCAACTCCAGTCACCGGCTCGTCAAGTATCAGTAACACTGGATCCTTGACTAGTGCCTTTGCGATGAATACCCGTTGTAACTCCCCCCCTGAAAGCTCGCCGATTCTTCTGTCCTTGAGCGAATCCAGTCCCACAGTTCGCAGAACTTCGAGAATTTTGTCGTAGTCACTTTCTAGTTTCTTGTAGGTCCTGTTCCAGGAACAGCCGCATTTTTTCAGAAGGGCTTCGCCGCCGCGAAATGTTTTTTCCGGTACCAGTCCCATGGAGACTATCTCTTCTACGGTTGCAGGAAAGTTCTGCTCAAAGTTGACTTTTTGGGAGACATAACCAATCATTGGCAGCAACGGGTAGTAGCTTTTTCCCTCGTATCCAAAAACTTTGATGCTTCCTGAATAGCCCTGAAGCCCGATTATTGCCCGAAACAGGGTTGTTTTTCCAGCGCCGTTTGGCCCTACTATACCAAGCAGGTCGCCTTCCTTTACATCAAAGTTGATCTTGTCGACTGCGAAATGGCTGTTGTACTTTATCGATACGTTAGCTACTTCCAGGACATTCATTGACAATCAAGCGCCATCCTGAGATTTTCTAGGTTTTCTTCCATTTTTGATATGTAGTCTTTACCTGCTGCAGTCTCTTCTTGCGTGAGACCCTCAAGGGGACTGAGAATCATCACTTGCACCCCAGCTTCGTCCGCGAGCACCTCTGCAAGCCTTGGCTCGATCAGTTCTTCAGCAAATATTATTTTAATATCATTTTCTTGTACAAAATCTACAAACTTTTTGATTTCGGCTGCAGTTGCTTCCGATTCAGGTGCAATTCCAGACAGTGCAAAAATCTCCAGTCCATACCTTTGCCCAAAATAGGTAAACGCGTCATGGAATGGCATGAATGTGTTTTTTTTGCAACTTGACAACCCTGATCTTATTTTTGCGTCAAGCTCGTCAAGTTTTGCACTGTACGAATTGGCATTTGCTTCATAATACTGCGCGTTCTGTGGGTCTGCTTGTACCATTGCATCTTCTATCATCGTGATCTGGTGTTTTGCAAGAATTGGATCAAGCCACACATGCGGATCATATTCAGATTCATGTTCTTCATTGCCATGTTCATCGTGTTCAGACTTTATGAGATCAATCCCCGTTACGCTATCTACAAAAACTAGATTGTTGTATTCTCCGGAATCAATTAGCTGATCTACGAACGGCTCAAATCCGGCGCCGTTGTAAACGAAGATGTCGGTTTCCTTGAGCTTCAAGATGTCTCCGCTACTTGGATCCCAGTTATGTGGCTCTATTCCTACTGGGACAAAACTAGAGACCTCGGCTTTTTCCCCGCCAACATTTTTAGAAAATTCGTAAAGAGGATAAAATGACGCAATCACCCTGAGTTTTGAAACGGCCGCCTTTTCTTGCTCTATATTTGACTCGTCTGGACTAATCTTAGTAAGCCACAAACCAGCTATGATGGCTATTACAATTCCCCCTACAACTGCAGCCAAAACTGACTTTTTCATGCTTTTCCACGCGTAAAATTATTAATAAATCTATAAAAAGTTAATAATTTTCATGACTATGTTTATAATAAATTTAATAATAATTTCCTCATGCCCATTGTCTCAATCTCGCTAAGTGACGAGCTTCTAACTGAGCTTGATAAGCTCCAGAAAACCATGGGCTTTGCAGGCAGGTCAGAGGCAATACGGGCAGGAATACGCAATTACGTATCAGAGGAAAAACAAAAAGACGAGCTCTCCGGAGACCTGCATGCGATTTTGCTCGTTGTCCACAACGACGAATTTGACGATGTTATTGCCGGCATAAAACACAGCTTTGAGGATCTGATAATTACGCACCTGCACAGTAAAATTCACGGTAACAAATGCGTTGAGCTGTTCATGTTAGATGGAGAGGCCGAGAGGATCAGCACGATCACGCGGAACTTCAAAATAAATAAGAAAATGGATAATGTGAAACTGGTAACTCTATGAGAATAAAATTCTTGGTGCTATTTGCCATGGTAGCTGTGCTGATAATTCCAATACAATATGTCTATGGACACGGCCTTGGTTTGGATACAATAAAATCAATCAACATTGGCAGCAAAAAAATCATAATCACGGTTCATGTCATTCCTACTAATTTTGATGACGTTTCAGAAAAAAGGATCGCTGTTGTTGTATCAGATGCCGTAACGAACCTGAACATCAACGATGTAACGTTGCTTATCGGCTTGTATTATGACGGAAAAGTGATCTTTGAGGATTCCTTTTTTTCCGATAATGGTATGATCGTCATAAATGTGGATCCATCCGAAAGCGAACATCCAGAGATCACGGGTGCTCGTCACCCCCAGCTTGATGCGTGGTATGCAACAGAGTCATCTCCAAGTACGCTAATAGGCCCGGTTTTTGGTTCTGGCGGCCTCTATCATTTTGAAATTGAGCGAATAGCCATCAACGAGTCGGGTAATGTTTTAGAAAATCTGGGATCTTTTGTTGCAGACGTCACCATGACTACAAGTCAGCCGTATGATGAACATGACAAAGATGGGAATCCGGTCAGTTTTGGAGTCAAGTCATATTATGATAAGGTGTCTAGTTTTGACTACGACCCAGGCACAAATTCCATTTCCTTTGAGATGCCGTTTGACTGGAGAGAGCAAAACCTATCACATGTCCCCCTAGTTCACGAGGAGGTTCATTTCCCGAAGAGTTTTGGAGACTTTTTTGCGCCAAGCTATGTGGGCAAACTGAATGGGATAGAATTGTTCAAATCATCGGTAGTAATAGATGACTATTCAGACGATGATGAGAGAATTGTGCACATTGTTCTTTCCCAGGACAATCTCACATACCTAAAGCAGGCGCAAAAAGGCTCTGACAGTGAACCGCAAAACATGCGATTTACTTTGGAACCAAACAACAAGCTAGTTTTTCCAGTTATTGCAATTACAAAAGACGAGCAGATCCAAGTGGATTTGTCATGGGATCCGCTAGTCATTGAGCCAGACAAGAACACCAAGTTCATCTTTACCTTTCGTGACGCCAAAACAGGTGATCTTCTCCGCAACACCTCGTATGATTTTGTGATTTTACAAGATGGTAGAGAGCTTCACAAAAAATCTGGAAATGCCAATATAGGCAGCGATTTTGTCGATTATACTTTTTCTGAGTCCCAGAAGGGCCGTACCTCGATAATATTTGAGAATCTGCGGGGAACCGATCGCAGTACAGAGTTTAACATAGTTGTAGTCCCAGAGTTTGGCCTTTCAGTATTTCCAGTGATGTTTGTTGCCATGTTTTTGTTGCTTGTCTGGCATTATAAATTCGGTAGAAGATTTTCTCAAGCTATTTAGAATTTCTAGATTAAATAGTAGTTACTGACTCAAGAATAATTTACAGTCCTAATGTGAAAATAAGCAACAATACTATGCTTGGAACTACGAGTAGTTCTGCTATCAAGAGTGCCTTGTTTTGTAGTTTTTTTATCCTTTTTCTGATTTGTAGAACTTCGTATGATAGCACATTTTGTAATCTGAGTAGATGTTGTATTTCTTCATCCAACTTGAATTTAGTGTCATTGTTGGATGCATCTGTTTTTTTTGCTTCTAATAGTTCTATTCGATTTGTAATGTCATCTAGTTCCTTTGTTAGTGTTTGTCGGTTCTGTTTTAGCTGCTCTAGCAGATTCGGTCTTGGAAATGCGAAATAATCAAACATGGTTGTGCGCCTTATCTGCCTAGTATCAGGCCTAGATCGTATGGTGTGATTAGTTGACTTGACGTCATTATGTATGGATGCTTCATTTGTAGCATGATCTTACACATATCTGGAATTGTGGTGTAGCTGGGGATTATCGTTGCCATATATGGGTCAAGTGCATTTATCTTGGAATCAAGGAATCGATGAATTTTTCCTGGCGCTCTTAACTCATTTAGAATTTTTTCTAAGAGCAGCTTACTGGTAATAACGTGAGGTGTATTTTCGATTATCACCACATTCGTGTTGTTTGCTATCATAGAGAGTATGACTTTTTTTATTGAATCGTTTTTTCCACAAAAAGTAATATTTTTTGCCTGGATTTGAGAGACGACAATATTTGTGTCACATAGCGTTCCTAGCTCAACTAACCTTCGGGTGGATATAGTTGAAAAAATTCCTTTCCCGTGTTGTAGAATTGCAAAATCCAACTCGGATTTTTTCATTTTTCTTATTAGCTCTGATAGTTTGGTCCGTGTGTCCACGATGCAAAGATCAGTGGACAGTAGTTCTTTGACGAGAGTTTTGTCGAAGAACTCTCGGTTTGGTTTTTTAAGATATTCTTTTAGTATGTCAAGAGACCTCAATGCGCCAATAGGCTTTTCATTATCTGAAACAACCAGGCAATTTGTAAAAGATTCAAGCAGTCTTGACAACATGAAGGTGGCAGTAAATATGTTATCGGTCGGTTCGATTGTTGCGTTTGATGATGCTAATAATAGGTGCGGAAATAAATCATCTAGTCTGCATTTGCCAAGCCGGATTTTCTTATTTGTGGCGTTGGAGTTAAAGTAGATTTCTTCTGTATTATGACTCATAAATCACATTAAAAAAAGTTGTAGATATGCTACTGTCTGTTCGTTTTAACCAATTAATTATTTTGATTCTAATTTTTTTGATCAATCATGATTGATTTTAATTAGTTTCTTCTTTTTTAGTATGATGCCACTAGCTATTACTGCACTAGGTATTAAGATCAGTACCGGATCAATGCCATTGATATCAAGTGGTTTACTTGCTAGTTTCTCACTGATTATTGACTCGCTTATGATCTCGACAGTTTTTGTTGTGGCGGCAGGCTGAAAACCTTGCCCGTTTGTTTTTGCTTCAATGTTAATTTGCCACGAGGCGGAAGCTAAGATCAACCTTGCTTGGCCGTTTTGATCTGTCAGGACATCCATGCTTTCTATCTGTGCGCCGTTCACATCCCAGTCTACGTTCATTTGGCTTATTGGGGAACCAAAGTGCTGTGCAGTTAATAATACCTCAAATGTAGAGTCTTTTTTTACTGCATCTGGTGCTGAAATAACTACTTGTGGCACAAGCTCTTCGACATTAATTTCAGACTGGGTTGTGGGCATGTCGCTTGCTAGCACCGCAATTTCCGTCTTGCCGGTCTTTTTTGGCTCGGCGTTAAATGATGTAAGATACTCTCCCTTTTTTAGAGTCACTTTCTCAGGAACCTCTGATATGGTCGCATCGTTTGTTACTAGCTTAAAGTCCATATCATGGGTTGCGTAAAGCGGTTTTCCCTCCGAGTCGAGGACTTGGATGACAAACAAGTTATTGAAATTTGGGACTAGAGGATTTGGATAATCAAGCAGTATTGTGGCTGGTTTTGGTTGCATTCCCTCCATGTCAAGGGTTGTGGAGTAGTCTCCTGACTCGAAAGAAAGTGTATCTATGCCTTCTTTGAGTGACTTTGCATTTAGTAAAGCAAACGGCTGTCCTTTTTGAACCTGCTGATTGTCGACTCTAAAGTATTCACTTGGAGAGACAAAGATTTGAGAGTCTTCTGGGAAATGCATGATCTCACTAGTGCCTCCGTTGTCTCCAGCAAGGTATACCATGATAGGGAATTCAGTGTTGTGAATTGCTTTTTCAATTAACGGTTCTGCTATCAGGCTTGATGAGCTCTTGGTGGGCCCGATCAGTAATGGTGAAACGGTCTGATCTATCTCCGATGGGAGTTTCAATGTTAACGAGTCTGGTTGTAAGTACCCTGTCTTTCCAAACAAAAGCGCCGAGTTAGTTCCGTAATCAATTTTGGTGGGCGTTATCAATAATGAATCGTTATCGGAAGAATCAATTTGTATTGGTAATGTTTTTTTTGCACCTACGGGGTTTCCATTTGGATCTTCAAGTCGTAACACGCCTATTAGCTCTTCTTGTCCTGTAGCAAGAATAGGCAATGTATCTAGCTTGAGAAATTTGTCATCTAGCAGCTCCAAGTCGATACTCTGTAATTGTTGTGATACCCCTACATCATAATTATGCGTAGATATGCTGATATCGTATGTTCCTTGTAGGCCGTGTCTTGTAACTAGCTTAGAATAGCCCCAGTAAGATCCTTTCTTTATTTCTAATGGACTGCTAAGCGTTACGCTGGCGTATTCTCCACTTGTATTTTCTACTCCGGCTAGGGCATTGTCTTGAATTTTTACAGAGAGATTGATGTTTTCCGTCGCTTTTATTGGGTTTCCAGCTGCATCTTGGAGCTGAACTATGGCATACGCGTATGATGACGTATAGCTGCTAATTGTTTGTGGATATACGTACAGCTCTACAGTCGGAGATTCTGAGCCTTCACTTATGTTTATAGTGCTACTTACTGTATCCATATTATCTGCCGTGGCATACAAAATCACGCTACCTGATTTAGCTACTTCGAATTCTTGCATGGCAAAATACTCTCCTTTTTTGATGGCAAGTTCATGACTTGCGAGATTTACTATGTTATTTTTTGACAGGGAGAGCTTTACAGAGATGTTGTTTGCTGCGCTTGTTGGATTTCCGTCCGCATCTGCCAGCTGGACTGAAATGTAGCCATTGTTTGGTCCGTTAAGGTTAAAGTTTGAAGGGGTTGCTTTTATGAGAAGCTGTGCTTGGTTATTTTTGCTGCCATACACTGTAATTGGAAATTTCTGTGTCAAGTATCCTGGCGCTGTAATCGATATTTCGGTATCTCCTTCTTCGAGTGCTTTAATTTTGATAATAGTTATGAAGCCGTCAGTTTTTGTTTCTTTGATCTCAATCATTTTAGAATCAAGAGTTGTTACAGTTAGATCCTTTATTTGGGCTGGAAAGAAATGATCGTTTTTGAGTGCATAGACTAGTATGGTTCCTTCCGAGTCTACAACCAGTTTGTTTGGGATGAATCTAACGCCAAGGCTGTTGGATTCTTGTGCAAAAACTGGTACGAAGAGACTGGACAGTACGATTGCCAATAGAATCAGTTTCAAATTCAGATTATCTAACTACAAATTTGTTATAAGTGGCTGTTTGATCTTTTTAAACAAAATTTTACTGTTTGGCATAGGTTCTGGCGCTGGCTGAAAGAACCTGAACTGGTTTTGCCTTTTTCCACAGCTGGCTACAAAGAACGTAGATGTTGTTTATCATGTTTGGGGAATTTGTCTGAAGAATAGAGTCAATTTCGTCGTTTAGGTCTTTTGATTCCCTCATTGTTCCAGACATGATTAGCTGCTTGCCTTTTTCCACGACCATCCTGCTTTTTGACGGTAGTTTCCCTATGTGGGCGTTAGTTATTCCAAGTCTTGTGATCAATGGCACAAGGTCATCATTATCAGTGTCTATCACGAGTCGGATTTCTCTTCCCTTTTTGATCGCTGCGTTGATTTTTTCTGGGATGGATGTGTGATACATCATGGCTACGTCATCGATTGTGGTGATTAGATATACTGTATCTGTGGCTTCTTCGATTAGTTTGCCGATTCTGGTGTAGATATTAACGCGCCCCTGAATTATGGAAAACGACGTAGACTCGATAGATGGCTCTACATGCGTGAGTTGGTTTTGTTGTGCAATAATCTCGTCTGCAAATTTTTTCATGAAAGTAATCTCGTGCTCTTTTTTCTGGAGAATGAGTGGCAGGGCTTTGTCCGGCTTTGTCGCAATGCAAGTTGTTGGATTGGAAAATGTAGTTGTGATCATGCCTAGATTTCGAAGCTTGTTCAGTGATCGGTATGCTTTGCCTCTGTCGATTTCAAGTTTGACAGACAAATTGCCTACTGTGATTTCACCTATTTTGAGCAGGCTGAGATACATTTGCGCATCAATTTCATCTAGGCCAAAATACGATAGCGATTTAGCTATTTGTTGGTCTAGATTCATGCCTATCTTATTGGATAAGTATTGAATATTAGGATAGATCTGTTCAAAAAAATCAAACAGGGTATATGAACTTCATACAATGCTACTGCCATGCAAAAAAATTTCTTGAAATAATTTTTGACCAAGTCTTCAAGAGGCACGAAGAAGTTTGTTCGCATCAAACATACTATAGAATATACTCCGAGTTATGATCCCATATTTCAATGAACATACAACTCGGAAACAGAACACAACGTGGAGTCATTGGCATAGAAGCAGCAATAGTCATGATCGCATTCGTGATTGTTGCAGCAGCTCTATCATTTGTGGTTCTTAACATGGGTCTAAGCACAACACAGCAAGCAAAAGAAACAGTGAGCGTTGGTTTGGGCGAGGCAAGTAGCGCATTACATGTATCTGGTTCAGTTATCAGCGCAGCTGATGTACCAAGAAGCAAAGTAAACGCAACTGCATTCCCAATCAAAGTGGTCTCAGGCGGTTCGGCGGTAAACGTTAACGCTACTTTGGCCAAAGTCAAATTCAACACTGGAACTGTCCAGTACGACAACATCTTGGCAAAACAATGTGTACTTACCACTACAACATACACAAACCTACAAACAGCATTGTCTGCTGCAGTCACCTCAGGTTGCATAACTGCAAGCCCAATAGGTAGCCCAGGAAATGCGCCAACAAACACAAGAGCAGTGATTTACTGGTCAGTGCAAAAGAACACAAACGAGATCATCGAGCCGGGTGAACATGCGCATATGGTGCTAGTCTTCAACAACGCAGACAGACCAAATGTAGCAACTCCAATCGAGGCTGAGCTTATCCTATCCGCTGGTCCATCAGTTGATTTCGTACGAACCGTACCTCCATTAGTGGACAAATACGTCGACATGGGATGATCTAGAAGTGATTAGCCAAACGATCACTTCTAGTCCATTTTTATTTTTTAGAGCTAATCTGGTAACTAGACTTTATTTCATGGGAAGTGTGCTTTCTGGATACGGCGTCGTGTTATACGAGTTTTTTCCCCAAAATTTGCTAATTTTTCCATCATCGATGTATTATTTTCTACTACCCGGCATGATAACGATGTCTTTTGTTACGCTCTCGCCAAGGCTGTTGCCCAGGTTTTTGCAAAAGATTTCAGCATCAGATGGTATAGCTAAAAACAGTTTTGATTACGCAACTAATGATATACCGTCTGCTGGTTTGGTTTCGCAAACTTTGCAAAGCGATACGGAATCATCTGAGCCTACCTCGTCTATGGATTCGACTCAAGAACAACAAATGCAGCTTCAAGAAGTGAGCATGTCTGAATCTCTCAATATATCAGAACCAAGTCCACCTTCAATGAACAACTCTCAGATACAAGAGATCATAGAAAAAAGAATAGAGCCAGTGGGTGAAGAGGTTTCAAAAATCAAGGCCGATACCACTTTACTAAAAGACGACATGAACGCGTTAAAATCATCCATAGAAGATGTGTTTTCAAAATTTGAAGACACCATGATTGACTTGAAGTCATTACAATCCAGCATAACAAACCCTCTCAACCATATGCAAAAAAAGAACAGACCGGACGAAATTCATAGTGCTTTACAAAGATTATCTTCCTATGAACAGCCCCCAGATATATCACGTTCAGATGAAAGATCTCCAAGTGTTTCAGATCATCATATCCACAAGATTAATGCGCCTGTTGATGATTTGGTATCAGCTACTGAGAAAGGTTTAGAGTTGCAAGCTTTCAAAGACCTCTTCGACAGTAAGCTGCCGCTTGGAAAATTGATGTCCATTGTCTCACTTGTAACAGAGCTAAAGCAAACGCTTGGAGGCGATTCCGTGGCAGTTTTAACAGAACAGTGTAAATTAATGGGACTAAGGCAGGAAATTGCAGACGCAATTCAAAACAGTGTGAAAATGCTAGACTCCTCAAATCTCCCAGTTAATGAAACGTTGATTTTGATGTACAGATTTGCCCAGATAGTTGGAATTAATGATAAAGAAGCAGACAGAATATACATCAAGTTAGTCTCTGATAATTCTGATAAAAGAGAACACACCATACGTGAGCTGGCAAAGAGTGCCTTTTGAGGTATGGCAGGTAACGTATTAAGTGAAATCATACTCATCATAGCCTCGGTCATAATTGCTACAATGCTATCTACTACTGTGATGTCCAAGGTCTCTGTATTCGAGTCTGCATTTACTGAATCGACAGAAGCCCAAAAACAAATTACGTTGACAAAAATTAAAATAATATATGCCACAAACTCGACAAGTGCCAAAGTAAACACCTGGGTAAAAAACATTGGAACCAATCCAGTTTCACAGCTTGACTTGGTGGATGTATATTTTGGAAAACTGGGAACGGCCCAAAGAATATCTTATAACACGGGCATCCTGCCTACGTGGAATTACAGTTCTACGCCATCAGTATGGCAGGCAAAAGGCACGGTACAGATCAATGTGTATGATAATGCCAATTTGCAGAAAAACGCAACATACTCAATCAAAGTCACCACGCCAAACGGAGTAAGCGATGATCATATTTTTTCTATTTCATGAGCTAGATATGGTGAATACAAGTGGGTCTTAGTGTTGTTATTGGCGGCGGCATCATAATTTTTACCATCCTGTATGTAATAATGACATTTCCCAGCATCATAGATGCCACTTCAGATGTTGTAACTACCTCATCACTCAAGTCAGAAATTGAGAATGCAATATCCAGATCCGATATCAGGATTAGTTCTGTAAACGGGATTGCATTATCAAATGTGGTTGATATCGTAATTCGTAATACTGGAAACGAAAAGCTGTGGGACTACAATAGGTTTAATGTGATAATCACCTATGAGGGAGGCATTTCATCAAAGACAAAATATACAGAGCAGTTAAGTTATCACGAACCGTGCACGACTACGGCAGGTAAGTGGTGCATATCCGAGTTCTTGTTTGATCTACAGGATCCTGAAATTTTCAATACTGACGAAGTGTTACATATTAAAGCAAATCTTGCTCATCCTTTGTATGCAAACGGTCGTATCACTGCCTTGATTTCGACAGATAATGGTGTAACTACAAGCAGATCTGCCATAGCGTCATGATTTAGTAATCAACAAAAGAATTTGGTGGATTTATCCGGATTAGTCTGATCATACCGAACACACTATTTGATATGATTTCATTGGCTCTATAGAATTTAGAACATGAACTGGGTTATTTCTACAGGCAACGAGGAAATCGATATGAATTTTGGGGGTGGCCTACCGCTGCCCTCCTTGATGCTTATTGAAGGAGATCATGGCTCTGGTAAAAGCGCGTTTACTGCTCAAATCATCAGAGGCATGCTTGATTCAGGTATGAAAGTGATTTGTATTACCGAAAATATGCCTAGTGATTACATAAGAAAGATGAAGTCCATTACTTTTGATTTTTCTAAGGCGTTTTTTAGAAATGAGCTCTCAATAGTTTCACTCCACTCAAAACAAGAATGGCTCGAAAAATCCCCCCTGATGCTCCCAGTCATTGGTGATTTTATTGAAGGACAGTTTCAGAATATTAATTGCGTTGTGATTGATTCGCTTTCATTTCTTACATTGCACAACGATACAAATAGCATACTGGATTTTCTTACAAAATGCAAGCATCTAGTTGCAGGCGGAATGTCAATTGTTCTCACGATGCACCCAGACTCCATGCCGCAAGATGTCGGATTAAGACTCAAGTCCTTATGCGATGTGTATCTATCTCTGAAATCTACGAACATTGGGGACAAAGCGGTCAAAGTCATGAACGTAATCAAATTAATTGGCGCAACTACGTCACCAGATTCAGGATTTGCTTTCAACGTTGATTCCACATTTGGTATAAAGATCGTTCCTATTTCCATGGCATCGGTTTAGTGAGAAAGCTATGTTCACGATTAATAATACAACAGTTAAAGACCAGGATTTTGCCAATGCGATAAAGAATTGTTCGCATCTGCATGATTACATAGCAAAATTTGTAGGAAGCGGATACCCTTTGCCAACTTTTGTCAAGAAGTTGGAACGTAGCGACGCAGACATTAAAGAGCCAAATCTTGTTTATCCCATAGCAGAGCAGGTCTTCATACACATCAATCACTTTTCTCAGTCACAAGATGGGTACGACGAGTATGCCATCATAGAACCTAGTGAGCCAGATAGAGATCTCATTGAACTTGCTGACAAGCTATTCGCCATTCATGCCGGCTCTATAAAACCTCCACTTGAAGTAACTGAGCGATTTAATGTAATAGACCAGTATATCGACAGGACGGTAATGGTTTCTAAAAAACCTGTTTTGTATGAGAAATTTGATGCATCCAAGATCAAAACCCTGCAGGTTTATGAAAAAGATCTGGCTAGTTTCAAATATCATTTTCTTCGTAAACGCGCAGGACTAGATATGCTTGATCCATTTTTAATGGATCCACATATTGAAGACATTTCAATTATTGGCGCAGGAAACATGTATGTCGTACACAAGATGTTTGGCGCGCTAAAGGCATCAGTTTACCTTGGCACGGAGCAAATTGATGATCTAGTTATTGGCATGTCCGAGCAGTTTGGCAAGACCATATCCCATGCAAAGCCTGTCGTGGACGCTCAGCTTCCAGAAGGTTCCAGAATTAACATAGTGTATGGCAAAGATGTCAGCAGAAAGGGCACAAACGCAACAATCAGAAGGTTTGCAAACATCCCACTCGCAGTAACTCAGCTTATCCAGTCCAAGACAATGAATTCTAGTCAAGCTGCCTATCTGTGGATGTTGCTGTCAGAAGGCATGAGCATGTTCATCAACGGTGAGACAGCTTCCGGCAAAACTACTACCTTGATGGCAATCACTGCGTTTATTCCATCGAATTTCAAAATAGTCACATTAGAGGACACGCCGGAAATTACGTTGCCGCACCCCAACTGGATAAGTGAGGCAACGCGCGATAGCGTAAGTGCGGAAACAAGCGTGACAATGTTTGATCTGCTCAAAGCAGCTCTAAGACAGAGACCAAACTACATCATGGTAGGCGAAATAAGAGGCGCAGAGGGGAACACCGCGTTCCAAGCAATGCAGACTGGACACCCGGTTATGAGCACCTTTCATGCTGGTTCCATGACTAGCTTTTTGCAGAGATTGACCAGTCCTCCTATTGGCGTCTCAAAGACCCACATAGAGAATCTGAACTTGGCTCTGTTTCAAGCAGCGGTGCACGGACCTAATGGAAAAAGGATGCGTCGAGTCTTGACCATTAATGAGATCCTTGGATATAGTGCAAATGATGATAAAATCATGTACGTACCTGTTTTCAATTGGGATCCGCCTACTGATACAGTGAAATTTAGAGGTAGGGGAAGCAGCGCCTTATTTCAAAAAATACTTCAGCTAAGAGGCATGAGTAGAAAACACGAATCTCTTCTATATGACGAGCTTGAACTTCGCGCAAAAATTCTAGACAAGATGACTGAGAAGAAGATTTTCAATTATTATGATGTCTACGAGGCAGTAACACGTTGCAGGGAGATTGGTCTGGAGGCGTTCATGGCGGAGCTTGAGGGAATTTGATGCAAAAGTTATTGTTAAAGGAGAAATTATCCAATCTTCGAAAGGCTAACGAGTCGTTTGTGTTTTTTATTGCGTTCTTGTATTCCATATCAACATCGAACCAGAATGCAACTGAGATGATGAAAACCGCAGAGAACTCTGGTTATGGAAGATATTCGTCTATCTTCAAGGATGTATCGCACTTGGGAATAGGCTGGGGGTATGGTTTATCCAAGTCATGCGATATCATAGCTGCACGCATTCCCTCTAAAGACCATACCTTTAGAAATCTGCTTGTGAAATTGAGCCAGGTAATAAAACTTGGAGGACAGCTGCGCGAGTTTTTAAAAGACGAGTTAGACTATGTCTTGCACAACTATATCATAACGTATGAGCGCAGCCTAGATTCACAGAGACTCTTTCTTGAGATGTACTATACCATCATGTCCACTGTATCAATGATGATTGCAGCAAATTCCATGCTGACTATGCTAACAGGTGCGGAAGATACGGAAATGACGCTCAAGATATCCATTACTGCGGTGATGGTTTGTATGGCCACTTTTGTGTTTGTTTTACACATGTTATTTCCGCGAGACGACTTGATGGTTCCAAACAAGGATACGACAAAAAAGTTCCGATTATCGCTGTATCTTGCACTACCTATGTCTTTGATGATAGGTGCGACACTGTTTGTAAGTCATGTTCTACCGCCAACCCTGATTATTCCCATAGCATCTGTGCCTTTACTTGTGCCAAGTTTTTTTGCGTTGAAATTAGAGTCCACGATAAAGAAACTAGACGGGTGGTATCCCCAATTCATCATGCAGTTTGGTCAGCTCTATTCTACGACTGGCTCATTGGGCAATACGTTGGATTCCATACTACGAACCGATTTCAACGTTCTAGGAAAACACATAATCTCATTTAGCAATAGGATAAAAAATAAGGTAGACAGGGAAAAAGCGTTTGATTTGTTTTCAAAAGATACTGGAAGCTTCCTTATTAGTGCAGGCAACAGAATAGTTGCAAAATCAATTTCAAACGGTTCAGAACTAGGCGAGGTTGGCAACAAAGTTGCAAATGTCGCTTCCAGAGTAAATGAAATGAGAGCTAAGAGGCGTCAAATATCAAAGACATTCGAGATGGTCATAATCATATTGCATGTTATGACTCTTGCCGTATTTGCCTTGATTAATAAAATCGCAGATATCTTTCATAACCTTTTGTCAGATCCTGCACATACGGTTGGTTTTATTAAATTGACGCCAGTCAACCCAGAATTTTTGTATGTGATGTTGCCAGCTATTGTATTAGTTATGTCAATAATCAACGCATTTGCAATAAAAATAGCACAGGGGGGAATATACAAGACAGTTATACTCTACATTGTAATTTTGAATATTGTGGGTGGGCTAACAACGTATGGGGTTGGTGAAGTACTTGGCAAATTCCTGGGCAACAGCATCCTTGATGTTGATTTATAAAACATCTAATTCGGCATGGTGTTTTTGATTATAAAGTGCATGCAAAAGGTGTATGATCAATCTGATCATACATTTTCATATTATATCTAGTACCAAAGTTGTCATAATGCAAGTAATACAAAATCAAAAAGACGTCTCTAAAGAGAAAAATTTCACTCTTGAAAGCGTTGCCGAAGTATCTGAAATACTTGCATCCAAGGTAGAGGCTGCAATAAATGAAGTTGAACGACTCAACAGCCAGACACACATGATTGCAATAAACGCGCGAATAGAAGCAAGCAGGGCCGGTGAGGCTGGAAAGGCATTTTCAGTTGTAGCCGAACAAATGAACGACCTTTCTGGTAAGATAGGCAACGTAAATCAGAAAATGCGACACGACAGCCGCGACACAATAGATGAGCTTAGCAATCTTATCAAGACCCAAGCAGTCAATGTGCGTGGAACGAGGCTTTCCGATTTAGCGCTAACTAACATAGATCTTATAGACCGCAACCTGTACGAACGAACTTGTGACGTTCGCTGGTGGGCAACAGACAACAGCGTAGTATCTGCTTTGACCAGTAAAACAAAGGATGCATGTGTGTTTACCTCAGGGCGTCTTGGAGTCATTTTGAATTCCTATACGATTTATTTTGATATTGTTTTAGCTGATTTAAAAGGCAAGATCATAGCTAATGGCAGGCCAGAACAGTATTCCTCTACTGACTCAGATGTATCAGATACAGATTGGTTCCAAAGTGCACTTGCAACAACCAGTGGTAAAGAATTTGGTTTTCAGTCTGTCAGCAGATGCAAATTAGTTAACGAGCAGATGTCTGTCGTTTACTCATGTGCCGTGCGAGAAAATGGAGATTCTAATGGTAAGATCCTTGGGGTTCTTGGTGTAGTTTTTGATTGGGAAAGTCTCGCACAAAAAATAATGTATGACGTTCCAATTAGTGATGAAGAAAAAATGGACACGAGGATATGTATTGTGGACAATCAAGGCTCCGTGTTGGCAGATTCTGCAAATCAACAATTACAGGACACGATCCAATTTACAGGCCGTAGTGCGCTCTTTGAGAAAAAGAAGAGTTTTGTCGTAGAAGATTTCAGAGGAAATAATTGTTGCGTTGCCCATGCTCTTTCCCCTGGTTATCAGACTTATGCAACTGGCTGGCATTCACTAATTATTCAAAAACTTAAAAAAAGATAAAACATTCCCAGAAAAAGAATTGATATATTCCTACAATTAGAAAATTAATTTAAAGAATATTTTCATAGATCGTGATTTGGCAATTATTTTGTTTGATCAGATCGAACACGATGAGAGATATTACATACTAGTTTTATTATAAAAAATATGAGTTATGTCAAAAAAGAGATTGCAAAACTGAATGAAGTGATTCAAAAAATCAGTGAAGGAGATCTTACAGTACAGGTTGAAGAGTATGGAACAGATTCTGAATCAAAACAATTATGGCACTCAATTGCGTCAATGGTAAAGAGCCTGCGCGGTTCGGTCAATGATGTACATCTTAACACGCGTGATGTCTCCTTAACAGCACAACAAGTAGCATCGTTAACTGAACAAATGAACAGCGCTGTTCAACAAATCTCAGTAACTATTCAGCAGATCTCAAAAGGATCACAGACTCAAGCTATTGGATTAGAGGAAACAAACCAGGCTGTAGAAAAACTTGGTGCCACCATGAAAGAATTGGCATCCAAAGCAAACTCAACTGCCAGCCTTTCAAAATCGGTTGAAAATACCTCTGTTACAGGCAGCAAGTCCGCTGCAGAGGCAGCTGAAAGAATGTCCAGAATCATCAAAGTTGCAAACGAATCAGCTGAAAGGATTAGGGGCTTGGCAGAGCGAAGTGGCCAAATTACTTCGGTTTTGGACGTGATACGAAAGATAGCAGAACAAACCAATCTGCTGGCACTGAATGCAGCAATCGAGGCAGCAAGAGCCGGCGAAGCTGGAAGAGGGTTTGCAGTAGTTGCCGACGAGGTAAGACGACTGGCAGAGGGCTCATCAAAATCATCAGAGGAAATAGCCACTCTCATTAAACAGATTCAGGACGATTCTTATGCAACAGTTCAAAGCATCGAAGAAGGCTCCAAAGAGATTCTAGAAGGAAAAGATGTCATTGACAGAGCGCTTGGCTCTCTAAAAGAGATATCAACAAAGGTTCACGAAGTATCATCTAACATACAAGGAGTTTCCACCTCAACACAATCCAATTTATCCGAGATTGAAAAATTGACCAAGGCTGCATCAGACATAGCCGCAGTAGCTGAAGAAAATGCATCATCGATAGAAGAGGCATCTGCTGCAATGGAGGAACAGACTGCTGGCATGCAGGAAATTACAGGTGCCACGCAAAGGCTTGCAGACATTTCTGAAAAGCTAGAACACGTTGTATCTGTCTTCAAGCTGAAAAAATCAGACAAGGCTGAGGCAACAAGCAACAATACATCGCATGGAGAGCAAGGCTTGAAAGGCCGTATGGAGATATTGGTTAATTCAGGAAATGGAAAAGAAGAAACCGCACAACAGAAGGAAATCGCAAGCGATTTTGATTAACTATGAGCACAGTTACGACAGAGACACACCAGATGGTAGTTTTCAGTCTAGTGGATTCTGTCTCTAAGAGAAATGAAGAGTATGGAGTCGGAATAGAACAAGTCCAAGAAATTAGAGTCCTAGAATCCATCACAAGGTTGCCAAATTCCCCCGTGCATGTAAAAGGTGTTACCAATCTAAGAGGCAAAATAATTTCAATCATAGACTTGAAACAAAAACTCGGTTTTGTCTCAAGCGAGATTAATTCCAGCTCACGAATACTTGTGGCTGAAATAAACGGAGCGCTGGTTGGGCTGCTGGTAGACCAAGTAGACCAGGTAATGCGAATCTCGTCCTCTGACATAGAGCCAGCCCAATCTGGAAACTCTGATTCTGTTCCATACATAAGAGGAATAGCAAAAATGCCGAACAGATTGATAGTTATTCTTGATTTGGAGAAGCTGCTAGGAGATATTGACGGCAAACTAGGCGAGGGAGTTTAGTTGTTCCAGCGGGGATCGGCTAAAGCACTTGTTGTAGACGATGCAGCATTCATGAGAGTTGTGCTCAAGGATATTCTTCTGCAAAACGGATTGGCCGCAGAAGTAGTTGAGGCAGGAGACGGCCTAATGGCCGTTGAAGCATACAAGAAATTCAAGCCAGATATTGTAACAATGGACGTTAACATGCCAAAGGCAGACGGCATAGCGGCTTTGAAGGCAATAATGCAGACAGACCCCAAAGCCAGAGTTGTCATGGTCACATCACTAGAGCAAAAACACATCGTACAAGACGCTATGAAGTATGGAGCAAAGGACTACATCGTAAAGCCATTTGAAAAAAGCAGGGTTGGAATGGTAATCAACAAAGTTCTAAGGAGTATTTAGATTGACTGAGAAAATCAAAGTCATGATAGTCAACGATTCTCTGATTATGAGGATGTTACTAAGCGAGGTTATTGTTTCCAGCCCGAAAATGGTAATAAGCGATGTTGCCCGCGATGGACAAGAAGCGCTTTCGAAATTAAAGATGAAAAGGCCCGATGTCATCCTAGTTGACTTGGAGATGCCAAATATGGACGGCCTTACCTTCATACGCAACGTTGCAAATCAGAACAAAATTATCCCGATAATAATAACGAGTTCCTACAGCCAGGAAGGCTCTAAAATCATTTTTGATTCCCTTGAGGCGGGAGCATTAGATTTTATTTCAATGTCGGAAGAAATCATAAAAAATCGCCAACAATTTCAAGAAGAGCTAGTCTCAAAAATAGATATTGCATCCACATCAAATCCAGAATTATTAATTCCACAGAAAATTTTGAGTATAAAACCAGCTAAAAAACAGAAAGAGCGGGCCGGAACAGCCTCCAAAGTGGTTGTAATTGGCGCCTCAACTGGTGGTCCAAGAGCATTGCATGAGCTGGTTTCTAAGCTACCAGGAGATCTAAATGCCGGCCTGTTGATAGTCCAGCACATGCCAAGTATTTTTACAACAAAATTTGCTCAACGATTGAATGAAGTCTCTGAGCTTGAGATCTCAGAGGCAAAAGACGGAGATCTTATTGAGCGGGGAAAAGGCCTTGTGGCACCTGGTGATTATCACATGGTTGTTTCTTCCTCACACTGCGTTAATCTAAACAAGGAACACAAGCGATTTGGGGTCAGACCAGCAGTTAACATGTCAATGATAACGGCCTCAGAGATCTATGGCGTAAATACCATAGGCGTCTTGCTTACTGGAATGGGTCAGGACGGCGCATTTGGAATGAAGATGATAAAGAACAGGGGCGGCTTTACAATAGCTCAGGATGAATCATCGGCGGTCGTATTTGGTATGCCAAAAGCAGCCAAAGATCTAGATGTGGTAGACAAGATGCTACACATCAATCAGATACCTGAAGAGATCATCAAGGTAGTGAATGCATAATGGAAAATTCGCAATACAGAGACATGTTTGTGCAGGAATCACGCGAACACATACAAAATCTCAACGAGTTTTTGCTTCGACTAGAAAAAGAACCTGATGAAAAAGAACACATCAACACTTTGTTCAGATCAGCTCACTCTCTAAAAGGAATGGCTGCAACTATGGGTTACGATCAGATAAGGACTTTGTGCATGGCAATTGAAGAGCTTTTTGATAAATTCAGAAAAAGTGAAGAGAAGCTTTCGCCAAATTTGGCAAACATACTCCTCAAGTGTTTTGATGTGTTGCAGGAGCTAGTTGAGGATGAAGAAAAGAAGATTGACTTGGATAATTATTTGCGACTTCTCAGAGAACCAGTAGAATCAACTAATGCAAAGTCTCAACTCTCCATAGAGCACACAAAATCTCAGACCGTCCGTGTCAAGATGGATGATCTTGATTCTCTTGTAAATCTTGTAGGCGAATTGATGATTGACAAGATGCGTCTTGAGCAGTCTTTGAATAGCGATTCAGATGAGACAGCCAGGGTTTTGACTTCGCTTAACCGTCTAATTTCTGATTTGCAATATCAGACTATGAAGATCAGGCTTGTTCCAATTGAACAGATTTTCAACAGATTCCCAAGAATGGTTAGGGATATCGCAACAAATCTCGGCAAGGAAGTAACACTTGAGATCGAAGGTGCTGGAATAGAATTGGACAGGACTGTGCTTGATGCGATAACGGAGCCGCTTTTACACATACTGAGAAACTCCGTTGATCATGGAATTGAAAGCCCACAAGAAAGAGAGCACGCTGGAAAATCTCGAATTGCCACAATTAAGCTGATGGTCAGCAGAGTCGGCGACCGAGTATCAATAGAGATATTTGATGACGGCAAAGGAATCGACACAGAAAGAATCAAGGCAAAGGCTGTAGAAAAAAAATTAATTTCAGAGCAAGAAGCGCAGCAAATGACCGACGAGCAGGTAATCAGTCTCTTGGGTACGCCAGGATTGTCGAGTGTCAGCAACGTCACAGACATTTCCGGTAGGGGGGTTGGGCTTGATGTCGTTTTCAAACAAGTAGAGGGTGTAGGGGGTCAAGTCCAAATAAGAACGGAAAAAGGAAAATGGACATCAATGAAATTAATCATACCTCTAAGCCTTGCCATAATTAGCGGCCTGTTGGTAAAAGTAGGAACTGAGAAATACGTAATGCCCATTTCAAACATTTTAACAACCATAACTGCAGAAAGAAATGAAATCAAAACAGTTCACGGCAGACAAGTGATAACTCTACAAGATCAATTAATTCCCCTAATTAGTGCTGCAGAGATTCTCGGGATCAAGAATTCAGTAGCTTCTGAAAATGAATCGGTTACAATAGTCATAGTTGACAAGGGAGGAAAACCGTATGGAATCGTAATAGATTCCTATGAAGACATGCAAGAAATAGTAACAAAAAGATTGCAAAATTCGCATTCTTCCAACTTTTCTGACGCATCGATTCTCTCTGATGGTAAGGTTGTTCTCATACTGGAGCCGTCGGTACTTGTTTAGGTGATCAAATGGAAACACTACGAATACATCACACAGATTTGGAAAAATTACGCGAAATCATTGGTACGTATATCGGCACCAAGACGGCCTCGTCGCTATCTATGCTGTTAAACGAATCAGTTACACATCGCATCAGACGCATCATGGAAATTGGCTCCCTTGACATAGAATCGCTGGTTCCAGTTTTTGACATAATTCCTATGTGTTCAGTGTATCTGAAAGGCAATGGAGACGTTCGTGTTGGGCTCATGTTCTTTCTGCCCTCAGCAGCGGCAAGAAAGCTCGCATCAAAACTACTCGGGGTTCAGACCATGAAGAGACTGTCAAGTTTGGGAAAATCGTCAGTTCTAGAAGCCGGAAACATCATGGCTGGTTCTTTCTTCAATGCCCTATCCGATGGGACTGGTTTTCGTATAGATCTTACTACGCCAGGTTTTGGTGCTGACACATTCAAGGCACTCATTGAACCATCAATCTTGGACATGTCAAGCAGCTCAAACAATATGATAGTAGCTGATGCCGAGCTCCGCGGCTTTGACAGTGATATTGTAGTTGACATACTAGTTTTCTGTACTATCAGTGATGCGCAAAAACTCATTGCTTTTCAAAAGTAGGCAATCAAATGAAACCGTCGATAGAGGTTTTCATGGGAGAGGCAGTAGTGCCTCAAAGTAGTGATTCGGTATTGATTACTTTTGTAGGATCGTGTGTTGCTCTATGTATCTATGATCCAAAAGCCAAACTTGGCGGTATGGCGCATATCATGTTACCTCAAAAAAGCCAACACGTATCAGAAGATCACAAATGCAATGGAAAGTATGCCGATCAGGCTCTTACTTACCTCTTAGGGACACTAAAGCAAAAGGGCTCAGATCTAAAGAAAATTAAAGCAAAGATGTCTGGTGGGGCACAGATATTTTCTACTGAAACTGGCAACGGCTTTGACATAGGAAAGAGAAACATAGAATCGGTAAAAAAATTGCTCAAAGATGCCAACATACAACTGCTAGCAGAGGAAACAGGAAAGAACCATGGGAGATGGGTGAAATTTGACACGCATACAGGCCAATTAGTTGTCAAGGGCAAACGAGGGGAAACCGTGCTTTGAGCGTAAAACAGACAAGTGACTCCAACATCGATGATATTATCAAAATAGCCTCGCATATCGGCTTTGATTTTCAGAAGTACAAGCCAAGCTTCCTAAAAAGGAGGATAGATACCAGGTTAAGATTGAAGGGCTTGAATAATTATTTTCAGTATTTAGATCTACTAGACAAAGATCCCATGGAATGTAATGCACTTGCCAAGGCCATATCCATCAATGTTACAGAGTTTTTCAGAGACAAAGATGTGTTTTCCGTTTTTAGCAACGAGATAATACCAAAGTTATTTGAAGAAAAATTATACAGTTCTATAAGGATTTGGAGCGCAGGATGCGCTACAGGCGAGGAACCGTATAGTTTGGCCATCCTTCTAAATGAAGCTGCAAAAAAACAACGGAGATCATTCAAAATATTTGCAACTGACATTAATTCAAGCGCCATTGAATTTGCAAAACAAGGTAAATATCCTTTAATGTCACTAAAGAATTTGCCACATGAACTGCTGGAAAAATATTTCCATCAAACAGACAAAAACCAGTATGAAATATCTCAAGAGATAAAGAATTTTGTAACATTCAATGTGGGGGATATCTCTTCATTTTCCGTAAGCTATTTGGATGTGATTTACTGCAGAAATGTCTTCATCTATTATGCAAAAGAAACACAGGATCTGATACTTGAAAAGTTTCATTCATTACTAAAAAACACAGGCTTTCTTATTTTAGGAATGAATGAGAACATGCGCACAGAACAGGCTCACATGTTTGAAAGCATCGTACCACGTCAGAGAATTTACAGAAAGAAAGAAGTGGTTCTCAGATAGTAGCTACGCTAGAGGGCATTTTCATTTAGTATTAGGCTTAGTAGGGCGGCTCTTGTGAACTTGCCATACTCTGCCTGCTTGAAGTATTTTGCTTGCTTTGTATCATCAACGTCTGTTGAGATCTCGTCTATTCTTGGCAGGGGATGTAAAATAATTGCGTCTTTTTTCATCTTGTTTATGACGTCAAGGCCGATTTTGTAGCTGCCACGAACCTTTTGATATTCTTCCTCGTCTGGGAATCTCTCCTTTTGGATTCTTGTCACATAAACTACGTCCAGCTCGTCGATGAACTCCTCAAGGTTTGTTGACTCCTTCATTGAGATGTTTTTCTGGATTTCGTAAACCGAGTCACTTCTGATTTTAAGAGATTCTGGTGATATCAGTCGGATGTCGACGTCATAGTTTGATAGCGCATACAGAAGCGAGTAGACTGTTCTGCCGTATTTCAGATCGCCTACTATTCCTATTTTGAGGCCGTCTATCTTGCCCCTCTCTTTTTTGATGGTGTAGAGGTCCTGGATTGCCTGCGTTGGATGTTCCTCTGTCCCACTTCCTGCGTTGAGCACGGGTTTATCTGATATCTCTGAGGCAAATCTGCTCGAGCCGTCAAGGGTATGGCGCAGAGCCAGAACATCGGAATAAATTGACATCATTTTTACCGTGTCTGCAAGGCTTTCGCCCTTTTTTGTAGAGGAAAACGATACGTCGGAAATCCCAAACGAGGTTCCGCCAATAAGTGCCATTGCCGCCTGAAAGCTAAGTCTCGTTCTGGTGCTTGGCTCAAAGAATAGGTATCCGAGTGTCTTTCCCCGTCCGAGCTCTCTTCTTTGGTTTGGATCCATCTTGATAATCTCGTCTGTCGCAGCAAAAATTTTTTCAAACTTGGCCTTGTCCAGGTCGCGTATAGATATGATGTCTTTTTGATAAAAATCGTTCAATTCTTTCAATGATATATACAGGTCAGTATACAAAGTATTCTGATGCAGGAATCAAACCTCATCGTCAGGCGGATAAAGGACGGCACTGTTATCGACCATATTGAAGGTGGGAAGGGCCTCAAGGTGCTTGAAGCGCTTGGAATCGACGGCAAGGACGGAAACGTAATCACAATTGCGCTCAACGTGCCAAGCGGCAAATTCAACAAAAAAGACATCATCAAGGTTGAAAACAAGTATCTGCAGGACTATGACACCAACAAGCTTGCAATGATTTCGCCCACCGCCACAATAAACATAATCAAGGACTACAAGCTGACCGAAAAACGGCGAGTGTCCCTTCCAAGCAAAATAGAAAAGATCTTCCGCTGCTCAAATCCGGACTGCATAACAAACAGCAAGGAAGACATCGACTCTGTCATGGAAGTAATTGACAAGACCGGCCGCGTCTTGAAATGCAAATACTGCACAAGGATTCTTGACGTAAACCAGCTTAGATATTATTAAAACAGAGTTTTTTTGGACTTACTGTCCCAAGATGATGAACATCATGACTATGCCGTAGATTGCAATTGATTCTACCATGCCGATGAAGATGAACACTTTGGACTGGAGTGCCGGATTTTCACTGATTATGGCAAGACCCGCGGATCCTACATAACCTAATCCAATTCCTGCGCCGCCTGCGGCAAGGCCGAATGCCAGACCTGCGCCGACTAGCTTCATTGCGTCAGAACTGGTTGGTGCTGCTGCTCCCTCTTCTGCTGCAAATGCAAGACCAGTCATTGCTGAAACTGATATGACTGTTGTCAAAAGCAATAATGCAAGAGGTTTCATTTTCAATGTTGCTGCAAAATTTCCATTATTTAAATCATGGCGTGGTTTTTTGAATTTTGTCCAACGTTTTGGTTTTGAATGCTTTTAGCTCAGTTTTGATCGTGTTTGCTTGGTTTTCGTATTCAGATTCTAGTGATCGGTTTGCATCGTCAAGTAATTTTTTGATGTCTGTTTTTGTCATTTACTTCTTCTTCTCCATGGCTGCCTTTACTTTTTTTAATCTTGCGAATTCCTCTCGCTCCCTTTCCTCGAGTGTCGCCAAGATGAACCTGATGCGCAGCCTGTACTGCGGGATTATGACGTTTTCAAGGGCGTTTAGTAGCTTTTGGGTTTTTTCAAGTGCCTTTGCCAAAGCAAAAATTGAGTTTTCGTATTCTGCTGCCTTGCAGATTTTTGGCAGTAGTGCCTTGATCTGTTTTGCAGCCCTGTCAATCGAGGAGTTTGTGTCCGCAAATCCGTAAGGCATTGTCTTTGTGTCCTTTTCGGTGACGTTTAGTGTAGGAATTAATACGTCCACAATTCGTTTTATTTTTGTGTCAACCTCCATTACTGCAGGAGTGGTTTGGGCAACAGAATCGACTGTCGACGTTCCAAGCGAAAGATACGCGTCGTTTACTGACTTGTAGACGTCCTGGAGCGGCTCCCATATGCCGCCTCGTGCCTTGTTTGCCTCTGTGATCATTTCTTCAATGTTTTTTAGCAGAACCTTTCTCTTGTCGTCAAGAATTTTTTGGACCATGATTGCGACCTGGCTTGAACGCTTGTACTTGAGCAGTTCAATCTTTGTCGCTGCAACGTTTTGTCCAAACGACATTTAGTTATCTTTCCTTGTAGTACTGGTCGATGAACTTGTCTTTGACTTTGGTAATTTCGTTCTTTGGTAAAAGCGAGACTACTCTCCACTGGAGTGAAAGTGTTTCCTCGATTACTCGGTTTTCATCCAGTCCTTGCGTCAGAAATTCATTTTCAAATGAATCGCCAACTTCGAGATACTTTAGGTCGACGCCGGTAAGGCCTGCCTTGCCTACAATTCCTGCAAGCGCACGTACCTCTTGGGCTCTGGAATAAGCGTCATAGTTTTGGTTTGATACCTCTTGGTGATCTGCTCTTGTTCTCCCTTCTCCTATCCCGTCCTTCATGATTCTAGAAAGGCTCATCAGTATGTTTACTGGTGGATAGACTCCTTGCCTGAAGAGATCGCGCCCCAGAACTATTTGTCCTTCTGTGATGTATCCTGTTAGATCAGGAATCGGGTGGGTGATATCGTCTGATGGCATTGTCAAAATCGGCATCTGAGTTACACTTCCCTTTTTGTCACGCAGTCTTCCTGCACGCTCGTAAATTGTAGACAAGTCAGTATACAGATAGCCAGGATATCCCTTTCTTCCTGGGACCTCTTCTCTTGCCGCGCTGATCTCTCTGAGTGCCTCTGCATAGTTTGTCATGTCTGTCAAAATTACAAGTACGTGCATGCCAAGGTCATATGCCAGGTATTCAGCTACTGTAAGTGCGACCCTAGGCGTGATGATTCTTTCAATTGCAGGATCGTCTGCTAAATTCAAAAACAAAACGCTTCGCTTCAGTGCTCCTGATTCCTCAAGGCTTCGTCTGAAATATTCCGCCTCAGAAAACTGGACTCCGATTGCTGCAAAGACCACTGCGAATTCGTCGGATGTCCCTACTACCGCTGCCTGTCTTGCTATTTGTGCCGCTAAAATGTTGTGCGACATTCCAGAGCCTGAAAATATTGGAAGCTTTTGGCCTCTGACGAGTGTTAGCATTCCGTCAATTACTGAAACTCCTGTTTGGATAAAGTCCCGTGGGTATTCTCTTTGCTCTGGGTTCATTGGTGCGCCGTTTATGTCCAAGAATTTTTCTGCGATTGGATCCGGTAGTTTATCGATCGGTCTTCCAAGGCCATCAAAGACCCTTCCGAGCACCTGCTCTGATACTGGCATCTCCATTACTTTGCCTGCGAACTTGGCGCTTGTTCCAGAAACTGAGAGGCCTGTCGTCCCCTCAAAGACCTGGACGACTGCCTTGCCGCCACCAACTTCGAGTACTTTGCCGAGTCTTCTTTCTCCCTCAGTGGTTTGAATTTCTACTAGCTCATCAAATGCGACAGATTCTACGCCATCGACTATGACCAGTGGGCCTTTGATCTCTGCTATCTTGCTGTATTGCACTCCACCTTGTGCGCTCAAGCTGTAACCTTCACTCCGCTGATTTTTTTGAACTCGGCATCAATGACAGTTGATATTTGATCTAGCTTTGCTAGTTGCGTCTCTGGAATTTCCATTCTTGCTTTGAGCAGTGTTGCAATTACTGGCATTGCTCGAATGTCTGCAAGTGACGCTCCGTCCTTTAGTGCTGCTTGGCCTCTCTTGTAGAAATCAACAAGCAGCGTAAGAAGCTTGAATTGTTTTTGCGGGCTGCAGTAGGTATCGACCTCATCAAAGGAGTTCTGCTGTAGGATTCCAATTTTGATCATTCTTGCAACTTCTAGGATCAGCTTTTCTTCGTCTGGTAGCGCTTCTGGCCCGAGCAGTCTGACAATTTCTTTTAGTGTGTCTTCTCTTTGCAAAATTCCATATGCTTCTTTTCTTAGCTCAAACCAATCCTTTGAGACGTTTTCTGCCCACCACTTGGCAATGTCAGCCAGGTATCCGGAATAGCTGTTCATCCAGTTAATTGATGGATAGTGTCGCGAGTATGCAAGTTTTGCATCTAGTGCCCAAAAAGTCTTGATAAATCTCATGGTGTGCGTGGTTACAGGCTCTGTAAAGTCACCGCCAGATGGTGATACTGCGCCGACAAGTGTGACAGAGCCGTCCCGTCCTGGACTTCCTTGTGCTTTAACGCGTCCTGCTCTTTCGTAAAATTCTGCCAATCTTGATGCCAGATATGATGGATATCCTTCCTCTGCCGGCATTTCCTCTAGTCTTCCGCTCATTTCTCTGAGTGCTTCTGCCCATCTGCTAGTCGAGTCTGCTACAAGGACTACGTCTTTTCCCATGTCTCTGTAATATTCTGCAATTGTTACGCCGGTGTAGATGCTTGCCTCTCTTGCAGCTACTGGCATGTTACTTGTGTTAGCTACAAGGACAGTTCTGTCCATGAGCGGCTTGCCTGTGCGCGGGTCTTTGAGGTGCGGGAATTCCACTAGCACTTCGGTCATTTCATTTCCTCGCTCGCCGCATCCGATATACACGACAACTTGAGAGTCAGCCCACTTTGCGATTTGGTGCAGTGTTACTGTTTTGCCGGTCCCAAATGCCCCAGGAATCGAGCCGGTGCCGCCTTTTGCGATTGGGAAAAACGTGTCAATTACGCGCTGGCCTGTAAGTAATGGTACTGTAGGATCGTATCTGCTCTTGTATGGCCTTGGCTTTCTTACCGGCCAGTAATGGTACATCTTGATTGGAATCTTGCTTTCAGAGGTGGTAGCCATCTCTGTTTCAAGGTCATAGTCACCCTCGCCTACAATTTTCGTAATTTTTCCGCCAGGATGATCCGGTGGAACCATTATGCTGTGCTCAATTAGGTCTGTTTCCTGTACGCTTCCAATTATAGAGCCAGGCTCTACAGTGTCTCCTGTTTTGACCAGAGGTTTGAATTTGTATTTCTTTGTCATGTCGACAGGTGTGGTAGTGATTCCCCTTCCGATGAAGGAGCCGGATTTTTCTGCCAAGTCTTTTAGTGGCCTTTGGATCCCGTCATAAATTTGTCCGATGATTCCAGGACCAAGCAAGACGCTCAGTGGATTTCCAGTCCCTACCACTGGTTCGCCTGGCTTTAGGCCGCTTGTAGATTCGTAAACTTGGATAAATGCAACATCGCCGGTAAGTCGGATGACTTCGCCGATTAGTTTTGCGTCGCCAACAGAAACAGTTTCGTACATTTTTGCATCAGACATTCCGTCTGCCCTTACTGCAGGACCACTAACCCAAACAATTCTTCCCTTTGCTACCATCTCTCCTACCTTCCGAATTTTGATGCGATGTCTTTCCTTATTAAAGGCTTCAGGCGTTCAAGTCTTGCATCAATTGTATTATCAAATGTCATGGTTCCATCCTTTGATTTTACCTTGATCCCGCCAAGGCAGTCTAACAGATCCGATGAAAGTGTAGCGCCCTTGAATTTTGAAAGCAATGATTCAACAACTGGTTTGTCCTTTGAGTTTGTTTGAATAATAATTTCAGATGTTCCCATGATGTCAGTGGATTCTTTTAACATTGAAGAGATTAGTTTGGAATAGTCCTTGTCGCGGTCGGCGTCCTTGATTTTTTTTATCGCCTTTGCAAAGACTTTTTCTATTGATTCCTCGACCATGAGGAGCTGCTTGTTTCTTGACTCTAGATCTGCGTTGCCGATTACCTGTTTTTCGAGCTTTTCAGCCTCTTTTTTGCCTTCGGAGAGGATTTTGTCGTAGTCCTGCTCAAGGGAGGCATGTGAGTTTGATAGGGTTGACTCGGATGATTTGAAGGCCTCCTCCAAGCTTGCTTGGATCTGTTGCTCTGTGTTTTGAAGAATTTTATCTACTGTTCGTTCGAGTGCAGAATCGACGCCCATTGAGTTGGCTCCCTTCCTCAATTAATTTTAACCTTTGGAAAGATTTTAAAATCGTCCATAAAACCCTAAATTGACTTGGTTGTAGCTGATCTGAAGATTGGTAGCATTATTTTACCTAGATCAGAGTCGCCTCTAGCAGTTTCCCGTCTTACCGAATTTGAGTGGTTTCACAAAATCGAAACGGAAAACGATATTGTAACTCCAGAAATCGACGATCTGCTTTTGCGTGCGCAAAAATCATACCAAACAATTGACGATGTCATAAAGGGCCTGCAAATACCGCTGCAAGTAGGAATTATGGAAGTTCTCTTCAAGGGAACCGTAATCAAAAAGAAACACTATGAGCTTGACGAAGTGGAGACGCTGATTTCTGATCTGGAGAAAAAAACTCCAAGCGTTGTTGACAATCCAGCAAAATTACTTGAAGACGAAGCAGCAACAAAAAGATCCATTGACGAATATTCCACGCTAAAGGAAACGCTCAGCATGGTAAAGAAGCTCAACGTGGATATCGGCGGGTTTGGATTTATGAAGTATTTTTACACAAATCTCTTTGTTACCGAGTCCTCAAAATTTGACGAGATCAGCCGCTCTTTGGATGGCGTTACAATTTACAGGTACGAGCTAGAAAACAAGGACAAGGTTGCGCTAATTGTGATTGCCTTGACGAGTGATTCAGACAAGGTTTTGAAGATCTTTCGCGCCTTTAACTCCAATCCGTTTGTCATTCCACAGGCACTCCCACAGGTGCCTGTGCAGGCATACTTGGTAATCGAGTCAAAGCTTGCCGAGCTGATAAAAAAACAGGAAGCGCTTGGAAAAGAAATCGCCAAGACAAAAAAGTCCATACGACGAGATATTTTGTCGCTGCATGAAAGCGCTTTTGTCGCAAAGGAAGTTCTTGAAACACTCCGCAAGCCGGGCGGAACAAAAAGATTCGCAGTAATTCAAGGTTATATCCCGAAAAGCATGGATGCAAAATTCAAAGAGGTCACAAAGCAATGGATGTCAGTCACAGAAGACATTACAGATCCAAAAATGCTGCATGAAAAGCCGCTGCTCTTTGAGAACAAGAAGTTTGTTAGGACTTTTGAGGTGATTACACAAAGCCAGGGACTTCCAAAACGCGGGGAGGCAGACCCGACACCAATGATTGCCCTGATGTGGCCGATTTTCTACGGGATAATGTTTGCCGACTTGGGACACGGTCTTTTGCTCATGGGTTTTGGACTGATATTCAAGATTAAGGGAAGGGGAACTCTGTCAAGGTGGGGAATGCTGATCGCAATTTCTGGCGCATCTGCAGCAATCGCCGGTGTCGGGGCAGGCGAAATGTTCGGGTTCCACATAGATCATTTCGCGCCGTTTGAAAAATTGCTCGAGGGCCCGCTCAAGCCGGTTTCATGGCTTGTCGGGGTGATAACTGTAGCAGAGCTGACCTTTGAACAAGTGATCATAATTTTAAAAGTCTCGATATTTTTGGGAATAATCCATCTTGTCTGGGCATTCATACTCAAAATCAAGAGGCTAAGACAGGAAGGGCACAAGCAAATGGTGCTTTTCGAGGCAATACCAAATCTTACCTTGTATGGCGGAATTGTCGTAGTCATGATGTGCGCGATTGGTTCTAGCTATGACGTGATGAACATGTACTCTAGAGTGCATACCGAGGCTGTGCCATGGGTCACAATTTTCCTAGGCGACTGGGCACAAGTTTGGATAATTACAAGAATTTCAATAATCATAGTCATTGCTTCAATGGCAGTAATGATGTTTGGTGGAGTACAGCACATAAAACATCACCCAGAGGAGGGCGGCAGCATAGCTAATGTGGTAATGGAAGTTTTTCTTGGAAAGACGGTAGAATGCCTCTCACATACAATCAGCTATGCACGACTTGGGATAATGCTGCTCGTGCATGCTGCGCTGCTACTTACAGTAAACAACTCGTTTGTATCACTCGGGGGCGCATCGTCACCTGGTGGCCTTGCATTGCTTATTGGCGGAAATATTGGAATAATGATGATCGAGGGACTGGTTGTGTACATCCAGGCACTCAGGCTTCACCTCTACGAATTCTTTACCAAGTGGTACGACGGCGGCTCGCAGCCGTTCAGACAGGTACTCCCAGAACTGCTGTACAACCAGATAACCTGGAAGAAAAAATAATCATTCCACAGGCAGCTCCGTTCTGTTTGACCACTCGCCCCAAGAACCAAGATAGACTTTGACTTTTTCAAACCCAAGTTTTTTTAGGGCCAAAAACGAGTTTGCTGCGCGATAGGCCCCCTGGCAGTAGGTTACAACCTCCGCATCTTTTGGGATTTTGTAAAGCTCGGCAAGCGATTTTTGGTCTTTGAGCGTGCCGTCTTGTGCGATGTTTAAGCTATAGTCAACGCTGACTGCGTTTGGAATGTGGCCGCGTCTTGCTCCCCGAATCACGGTTCCGTCGTATTCCTCTTTTGAGCGCGCATCGATCAGTACCAGCTTGCCTAGGTTTTTGCTGACATGCTCGTAGCCTGCAACAATTTCCGGATTTATCATGCCGTCAAATTTTGCCGGCTTGTATCCGTTAGTCTTTGTCTCAAGAGGCAAGCCGTCTGCCTGCCATTTTTTTATCCCGCCATCTAGCATCAGGACATTTTCGTGCGAAAAATACATCAAGAGCCAGACGCCTCGGGCAGCTAGCATTCCAGATATGTCATCATAGAAGACTATCTTTTTTTGTAAAGTGATCCCGACAAACGACAAGATCATTCTGCTTTGGGCATTGAAGATTTCCATTCCCTCCCTTGACGTGTCAAACCAGTGATACGCAAAAAGATCCAAGTTCACTGCGCCAGGTATGTGCCCCTGCGAGTATTCCTTGTAGGATCTTGCGTCAATTATTACGAGGTTTGGGTTTTCGAGCTCTTTAGCAAGATCCTTGGCTGTGATAAACATCACACAATACTGCCAATATACACTAAATGAGTTTTCTTGATAAAATAAAAAGGAAAGAAAGGGTTTTGGGTTTTATTCGTTTACGTATGCTCTTTCTCCGTGTTGTGCCAAATCGAGTCCGATCTCTTCTTCCTTTGGAGTGACTCTGATTCCACCTGGCCAAACTGCATCCATTACTTTCAGAATGATTACAGTTACGCCAAATGCATAGCCTGCGGAGATGAGTGCTCCCATTATGTTGATAGCTTGTTGCTCATAGCCTTCTGGTGTTCCAGTCCATGCGCCGATTCCGAAACCTGTGTCCCATATGTGTGGGCTTGCAAGTGTTCCGGTGAGAACTGCGCCTGTGAAACCTCCCATACCGTGTACTCCCCAAACGTCGAGTGCGTCGTCCCATTTGCGAGAGTTCTTGAAGGCAACTGCACCGTAACAGACTGTACCTGCTGCAATACCTATTATGATTGAAGCCATTGGTCCGACAAAACCTGATGCCGGAGTAATTGTTACCAGTCCTGCTACTGCACCTGAGGCTGCACCTACGATACTTGGCTTACCCGTGTGGGCCCATGCCATTAGCATCCATGTCAGTGCTGCCATTGCTGTTGCGGTGTTTGTTACAACCCATGCTGATGTTGCAACTCCGTCTGCTGCAAGTTCCGAACCTGCGTTGAATCCGAACCAACCAAACCAGAGCATGCTTGCTCCAAGGACGACCATTGGAATGTTGTGTGGTTCCATTGGAACCTTGCCATATCCAAGTCTTCTTCCTAGGATTAATGCCCCAGCCAAAGCTGAGAATCCAGAGCTGATGTGAACTACAGTTCCACCTGCAAAGTCAAGTGCTGCCGCCGGCGCGAGATCAGGATTGATGTCTAGTTTTCCTGCAAAGATGAATCCTCCGCCCCAGACCCAATGTGCAATCGGATCGTAGACAAAGGTCGCCCACAAGAGAATAAAGACAACGAATGCGCTGAACTTGATTCTGTCAATAATGCCGCCTATGATTAGTGCTGGTGTGATGATTGCGAAAGTCGCTTGGAACATCGCGAATAGTTGGTGCGGGATTGTTCCAGGCCAAATTGCGCTACATTTTACATCAGTGCTTACAACGTATGGCGATCTCAGAGTATAGTATACCTGGTCAGTACACGCACTTGGTGAACCAAGCGGTGCATAGTGAGATACTTCGTTAAAGCCAGCATAACGTAATGAACCCATGTACAAGTTTGAGTCTTGTTCCACTGGTCCAAATGCTAGCGAGTATCCCCACAACACCCATTGTACTGAGATTAGACCCATTACAACTAGTGTCATGCCAAGAACGTTTACCATGTTCTTTGATCTTGCCAAGCCACCGTAGAAGAAGGCAACACCCGGAGTCATGAATAAGACCAATGTTGTTGCGGTCAATACCCACGCGGTGTCACCGTTATCTATCATGCATGGTGCAAACGTGCCTGAACCTGGTTCTGTTTCATACCAGCATTCATTTGGGTTACCGGTATCGATTCCGGTGCCCCTTGCCGTATAGCCATCCATGCCGTCGGTAACTTGTTGTGCATAAGCGGTAGACAGTACGCCTGTCGCTGTTGCTGCAACTGCTATCACAAGTAATAGAGCATACTTGTGATTCCTGTTCTTCATTGCGGTTTGCAACGGTGAAAATTATTTAAGGATAGGGAAGTTTAAGGCAGAAAAGATGTAAATTGTTAAATAGATTGATTCTAGGATAATAACATAAAATCCAAAAATTATGCTATGAATGTGGTTGATAGGAAGCCAAGGCCGAGTGTCTTTGAAACGTTCAAAACAAAGGACGAACTGACAGGAGAGGCGCTCAGACAGCGTGCAATAATTGTCAGTCTTGCAACGCAGAACAACCCTGCGCAAACTACACGAACTGCGATTGCGCAAAAAATAGCTCAGGAAAACGGAACGATATGGAAGAACATCTACTCTGGAATATTTCGTGATCTTGACGAGATACTTATTCCACTTGGAATTGTAAAGGAATCTGGAAGACTTCCACTAAAGCGCGGCCCAAAGGCTCTTCAGGAAAAAGGAATTCCGTACTACAACCTCACAAACAAGGGACTTTTGATCGCAATGGCACTAGACGAAATCATCGGAAGAGAGAAGATTTTGGAGAGGTTTTTTGAGCAATACACGGAGACAGACAAGGACTTTGAGGAGCAGATCCAGATCTTGGTAAAATTTGCATCGCGCTTTGTGTATTCATTGTTTAGGAGCTATGTCATGGCTTACTGCGATGGCAGGATCGACGATCTTTTGCCTTTTGATAAGACCAGGTTCATGCAGATTTCAGATGAGACCATTTTAATCCAAAAAGAGTTTCTTGAGAGTTTTAATGTTATGCCAAAATTGGAAAAGGAAAAAACTCTGGGTTTTCTCAAAAGCATCGGCTAGACAGTTTTTACAAAAACGCTCCAAACATTAAAATCCGCTTGGAATGCACGAGGAATTTATGAGTTCTGGCGGTCCGCAGAGGATTTTTGCCTCAGTGAAATCATATAGCCAAAGGGGCAAGCTGCTAACAAGAACCGAACTTCAGGCCTTGTCAGAATCGCGGGATCTGGACGAGCTCATAACAAGAATAAAGAACACAAAATACTCCAACGCCGTATCCAAGCTTGTCAAGCCTTTTAGCGCTGCAAAAATCGAGTCTGCCCTCAGAAATGAGCTTGCAGACATCCATTATTCAATTTCCAAGACAGCCGGCAGTTCAGACATCCTAGAGGCGTATTACCTGAAATTCATAATTTCCAACCTAAAGATGATCCTAAAGGGAAAGGCGCTAGGCAAGTCGCAAGAAGAGATAGAGCAGAATCTCAACTTGCACGCAGAAGAGCTCATCGGCCAAAGGGACGTGGTGGTAAAGGCGCTGGTCTCAAAGGACCTTGAGGAGGTGGCTGCGAGTCTTGGCCCAACCGGATTTGGCGAGGAGATAGCAAAGGCCATCCAGCTGTACAACGAGAGAAAAAACATCCAGGTATTTGATGTCCTTTTGGATAAAATTTTGTACCGACAGCTTGGAAGCGCGATGCGCAACTCAAGGGACATAGAACTGATTCGATTTGTCGGCATGGACATTGACTTTTACAACATACTTTCCATACTCAGGGGCAAGTTCTGGGGTCTAGACGAGGAGCAGATCCAAAGTCTGATTGTCACCCACACGCCAAGCATACCAAGAGATACGCTTGGAAAACTGATCTCTTCTGACTCTGTAAAGGGAGTCTTTGATGAGCTTTCGACTACACGTTACCGTGATTTGATACCGCAAACCGAAGACGAAATGGATGCAGTCTCGCAGTTTGAGCATTCCTTTGAGATGTCAATATACAGGGCAGCAAACAAGTCATTTGGAAAAATGTTCAACTTTTCGACAATTGTTGGAATTAGCAAACTTACTTCGTATGAAGTGAGAAATATCGCCGCCATTGCGTTTGCAGTCGAGCAGAGCATTCCGTCTCAGACTACGATGTCAAGGCTGATAGTAGAGCAAGAAGGATAATCTGCAATTATATAGGGAAAAATAGGCGAAAGGCCATCAATGATAGGAATCTACAGAAAGAAAGAACCGATCACTACTGAGATTCTTGTAAATACGGTTTGGGTCAGCACGTTTTTAGCCTTAATTCTAACGCTCCCTGCACTCGGGGTGTTTTTGGGAGTTTACTTTGCGACGTCAAACGTTTTGGCTGGCGCACTGGTCGGCTTTGGGCTGCATTTTATTACACTTGCCTTTTCGGATCGAATTTCGAGATCCTTAACGAGGCTCCTCAGCTAAAGGTGATTAATGCACTATGATGGGAGACAGAGACTATCGGAAAACCATCACCGACGCAATCGATGCACTGACAGGGGATACCGGATTTCAGGTTTCCAATCCTTCTGATAACAAGACAATTTTCCTGCACGAGATAGTCAGGTGCATGCGGAGATCTTATTTTGACAGATTCGACAGGATAGAGCAGGAAAACAAGAGCTTCGGCGAGCTCTTTGGCGGCCTTGTAAGAAAGCTGCCGTATGGCTCCAAGACTGGCGAGTTTGATATCGAGGAGATAAAGCTAAACGGCCAGGCAGACATGATAGTAGACGACGTTGTGATTATTTTCAAAAAGGCTTCAAGCTCGCCTGAAACCCCGAACGCTTCTGATGTCCTGTACCTGAATGCATGCATGTGGATTTTTAACAAGACTGACGGGGTGATTGTTTATCTTACAGCCGATGAAAAAGAGGCATCATTTGCAGTGATGCGGAACAAAAAAATGTTCGAAGAGACGATCCGTAGGGTTCGTGTCTTTTCGAATCTGATCAGTGACAAAAAAATTCCAATTTTGGAACCGTCTCAGGAATGCTCTGGATGCCAGTACTATGACCGATGCTACATCAAAAAACAGGAAGGCAGGTCGTTTAACCTCACAGATCTGTTTAGTCACAAAAAGTAGCACTAGGGAATTTTAAAAAGAAGTAAAAAAAGATCTGATGATCTTATTCTAGTGGTTCTGGGTGACCTTTGCCACGTAGTGCAAATAGAACTACCGCAAATGCAATAGCCACGCCGATTGCTGAGCCATATGCTGCTAATCCTGCTTCTGCCATTTGCTTGAAAAAAGCCCTCAACTCTTATATAATTTCTCCAAAATTTTTTTCATATAGACAAATTATCATAATTTTACAGTTTTATGATACTGTAAGCTCCAAGTCTTGAAATGTGCGCGATTTACGGCGCAAACTCGAATGGCGTGATGTTTTCCTGTCCGCTTGTCATCGAGCTCAGGTTATAGTAAACCTCGCCTTTTACCGTCCACTTGATGTCGTTTGATACAAGTGCGGACCAGAACTCTGGGGCGTTTCCAGAGTTCTTTATTATGATTTTATCGCCGATGATTTGAGGATTGTTGCTAAGAATAGTGAAATAGTTAGAGCTGTCAACTGCCCCTTCTGCACGCTCGCCAATCTGCCCAATCATGATTCTGGTATCGCCATAGTACAGCTCGTATGTGATTATCTGCAGAATTATGGATTTGTAGTTCGGATTGGTTACCTCAAAGTCGATCTCTAGCCTTGCTTCCTCATCGGTCACGGAGAGAACCGAGAGGTTTGCCAGCTTTACCTCGATTGGTATGACCGTGATTGGCGAAGGCGAGATGTTTCCTAGGCCTGACTCTGAGACGTCGTTGATAAACTGCGAACCTGACAGGCCCACAAAGCCGATTACACCCGCAAGGCCTGCGGCAATTATTCCAAGTAGAATTTTGGAATTCAATGTTGGTTTTCGAGTTTTCTGTGTCATAAATGTTGAGGCGGTGAAATCCTTATAGTGATAATTTGGTTTTGACAATCAAATGCAGTACTTCCAAGCCGTAAGAATTGGAAAGGAGCGGGCAAGCAAATCCCAGTTGATGCTTTTCAAGCTGGGCGGATTTGCGATGCTGACCCTTACTACAAAAAAGAAGGATGGCCAGTTCATTCCGGTGGGCGAGGAAGATCTGGTTGCAATAATTCACACGTCTGAGGGCTTTGTTACCATACTTGTCGATGCCGAAGGGTACACAAAAGCACAGTCAAAGCCGCTGCAAAAAGAGCAGGCACTTGAGATCTTCAACAAGGCAATCCAGTCAGAAATCAAGGAATACCCTGGGGATATGGTGGAGATCTGGACTGAGCGATATCCTACAGTACAAAACGAGTTAAAGGGCTAGAGTACGATTTCTGTCCCGACTGGTTGGCCCTTGATTGCCTTTTCTATAACAGAAATGTCCGCCTTGATTACGCGTGTTTTGATTTTAGAGCGCTCTATTACCTTTAGTGCCACTATGTCCATGAGGTCATAGCCCCCTGCGACAGAGTCTTCGTGCACAAGCATGTGTCTCAGGTTTCTAAGCTCTATTCGCCTGAATTTTTTTGCCTTGGAGTTTTTGTTTGGATCAGAATCGTATATCCCGTCGACGTCGGTGGCGTTGAGAAATTCTGCTGCGTGGACTTTTTCTGCGATAAGCGCAGCCGTTCCGTTCGTGCTCTGTCCTGGGTGCAGGCCCCCTGCTACTACTATAAGGCCGCTGTCCACTGCGTGCCTTACCTCTGTAAGAGTTGTCGGTGGGTGGGGGTATGCTTTGCCCTTTAGCGCATAAATGAGAAGCCTTGCGTTTAGTCTAGATACCTCGATTCCGAGCTCGTCAAGGGTTGATTCGTCTGCTCCCGACGATCTTGCATGAGAAATGTAGTGCCTTGCTATCTTGCCTCCGCCCGTGATTATTATCGGCTGGCAGGTCTTGCTTGTTTTGACCAGAAATGTCGCATAGTCTTTGAGTATCTTTGTGTTGTTGTCCATCCCAAAGATCCTTCCTGATAACTTGATTACGACTCTTTTTTTCACTTTTGACCACCAAGAATCGATTTTGCTGCAATTTCAACTTTTTTTCTGTGCTGTGAAGTGGTGTAGATTCTCAAAATATTCATTGATTCTGCCATGGAGGCAACAACTGGGATTTTTGAAAAAGGAATCTCTCTTGCTGGAGAACCTTTGGTGATGAGGGTGATGGACTTTGTTTTTTCCTTTGATGGCGTAAGTGGCAGCGATGAGGTGCCGGAGGTATCTACAAATATTTGGTTTTTGTCCACTCTGGATTTTTTTGCTATCTTGTCCCGGACTTGGTCTTGGATTTTTTCAAACTCGGGGGTAATTTTCTCAAAGACGCACTTGAGGAGTCTGCGGTTTTGATAGTCTTTTGCGAATCTTTTTGCCCGCCTGAGCTCATCGGTGTTCTCCGGTAGGGAGAGTATTTGCAGGACTACGAACTCGTCTGTCATCTTTACGTAGCTGTCCAAGTCCAGCTCGGTAAATCCGCATTTGTCATCTGCCAGTCTTATGGACTCTAACATCATTACTTCGGCTGAGCGGACTGTCTTGTGGAAATAGACTGCCTTGAACATCTGGTATCTTGATAATATCATGGACTCAAATGAGTATAGAGCAGACCTGTCAAGTGCGAGCTTGCTTTTGTATACGGTCAGAGAATGGATTATTCTTTGGTGATCAATTTTTGCGTGCTCTGCCCCGGTAAAGTAACCGTCCCGCTGCAAATAGTCCATCATGTCTGCAGAAAGCGAGCCTGAAATTATCTCGTTTACGAATCTGTATTTCGGGTCTCCAAAGGCGAGCTTTGTTATGAATTTTTTATTTATGCCTGATTTTGAGAGAATGTCGCCAATTTCTGAATGGAGAATTATCTTCTTTCCGATTTCTTCATGGGATATTTTCTTTTTTGCCTGCAGGACTTCTTCAAAAAGGTGCGAAAATGGCCCGTGTCCGACATCGTGCAGCAAGGCAGCAAGGCGAATGTCTCGTGTCTGGTCTGCGCTCAAAAACCCTTTTTCACTTAGGGCGTTTGCCGCCTGCCCTGCAATGTGCATTACCCCAAGTGAGTGCTCGAACCTAGAGTGCTGGGCTCCAGGATAGGTAAGGTGCGCACCGGAGAGCTGTCGTATTCTTCTTAGTCGCTGAAAAATTGGCGAGTCGATTATTTTGAGCTCAGTCTCGTAAACCCGGATAAAGTCATGGATAGGATCTACGATTTCCAGGTATTTTGTCATATTCTTGCAAGCTTGCGTGAGAGAACTTTCATTATTTCATTGTGCACTTCGGCCTTTGTCTTTGATGCGTCGATTATATTCCAGCCGAGTTTTTTTGCCAAGACTTGGTAGGTTTTTGAGATTTTTTTGAGAAACTCGGTGTCCTTTTCGAACTTGTCGCGTCTTGCCTTTTTGCGCAAAAACGATTCTCTTTGTGAAACATCCAGTACGATTACCAGGTCTGCCTTTGGAAGGCCTTCATCAAGCCCTTGCAGCCACTTTAGGTCAAGGCCGTTTGCCACCCCATACACCAGATTTGATTGGTAGTATCTGTTCATGATGATGACGGAATTTTCAGAGTGCGCCTTTTGGATTTCTGAGAGTTTTTCCCACCTGTTTGCAGCCAAAAGGCAATGGATCACTTGGAATGGAAACTTGCGTTTTCCGTGCAAAAACCCGTCTATTTCCTTTCCAAGGGGCGTGGTATAATCCGGAAAGCTAAAGACTTTGGTTGGTATCTTGCTTTTTTTGAGTGCAGAGGCCAGAAGCTCGGACTGGGTTTTTTTTCCTGCCTGATCGCTTCCTTCGATTACAACAATCATTAGTTGTAATCAAAGTGCGAGTAATTAAAAATCTATAGCAGATGCTCGGTCATCTGGATGATTTGTAGTTGTTTGATTTTATCATGCACATGAAAATCCCCTTTCCTGATATGGCTCTGGCTTTGTGCCTTGTGCCTTTTGGTATGAAAACAGTGCATGGCGCCGATACCTTGTAGATCTCGTCTTCAAGCTGGATTTCATAGACTAGTTTGTTTTTCTCAGAAAGAATCAGATTAATTTCATCGAAATTGTGCTTGTGGAGTTTGCTGTATTCCGGAATTTTTTTTCTTGATGCATCAACAAAGTGAACTGCGAGGTGTGTTTTTGATTCCGGGATGGACGTTTTGCTAAGCATTGAGAGGCGCTTGATCGGGGCCTTGCCGTGAAACGGAATTTTTTGGAGAGGCTCGTTGACTCCCTTTGTTATGAATTTACGGTAGGACTTCATGAAAATTATTACTCGTGCACACTATAAAATTCAGCTAGAGTTTTGCGATATAACTGACTATATAAGTAATGTTTGCCAGATAGTCACCGTGACGTTGGACAGAACTTCGGAATGGTTCGTTCCAAAATTTGGCCCGAGAAATTTCAGAGTCAGTGTTGGAATTTTGTTTTTGCCATATACTGGGATAGTTACTTGTTTTGCAGCGTGGGGTTCGCTTTCTGAAAACTTCGGAGTCGAGCGGCTGGCGGCAATTTGTGTTGTTTATTTTTTGTCTGTTGGCGTAAGCGCACACTGCCTTGATGCAGTTGGGGGAAAAACAAAACCGTGGGGGGAGCTGCCAAAAAGAAAACTCGCAGTGATTGGACTCGGCGCACTTGGAATTGCATTTGCTATCGGCCTCCACTATGCTTTTTTGGATTCGCCCCTTTTGCTTCCGATTGGGGTTGCCGAGGTGTTTTTCCTTTTTGCGTACAATTTGGAGCTGTTTGGGGGAAGATTCCACAACAATGCCTCAACTGTTGTGTCGTGGGGAATACTGCCGGTTTTTGCAGGCTCGGCAATTCAGACCAACTCCATATCAGTTGAAACTCTTGTGCTTTCCGGCGTTTCTGCTGTGGTTACCTATGTCTTGATAATTACGTCTCGAAGGTACAAGGAGCTTAAAAGAGGCAATGGAGGTCTAGATGCAGTCAGGAAAAAAGAGATTGTTTTAAAACTGCTGGCATCAGGAGTGATTGCAGCGACGATTGTCTTTTTTGCAATCAGATATTATTTTTAATTCCGACAAGAATTGCTGAAGAATGCAAGGTGAGATGTATGCACCGTACATCAAGGCCACTTTTTTTCATTTCTTTTTCATAATCTGCTAGCCAGGTAGTGGTTCTGATCAGTTTTGGAAGCTCTAAAAAAGCTTCTTTCCACTCTGGGGCAAGGTTTCCCGCAAGGCCTAACACTGCAAAATACGCATCCCACAGAGATCTGACGAGGCGGTTTTGCGGATAGGTAAAGTCATGCAGTATTATTCTGCCGCCGGAATTGAGATGTTTGATGCAGACTTGGGTAAGGACCTGTGGGTCGCAGTATTTTGGGATGTATGACGACACAATACAGTCAAACTTTGTATCCAGGCTAAGCTTTTCTGCGTCCTGATGGATAAATGAGATATTTGTAAATGATGGTGAGTTTCTCTTTGCCACTTCAAGATAACTTGGGGTGATGTCAACTCCAGTTATCTTTGAGTTTGAAAATCTTTGCGCGAGTTTTCTTGTTAGTATTCCAGTACCGCATGCAAGGTCCAGAAAGGCATCGCCTTTTGGAATTTGGCTTATCATCGTGTTTTTCCAGTGATTATCTTTTCCAAACGTTGCCCACGATACAACTTTGTCATAGGTTGCAGCCGTATCATCAAAGAATTTTGGCACTAGCTTCTTTGGAGGCTCCATGCGATTCATTACGCACAAAATGATTTAAAGTCGGCTCATTTCCTGCTTCAGGATGCCTCTCAAAACTTATAACTAAAAATGCAAGCTAATAGAAAATGGGCATAGTGAATAGCTTGGCAAAAGAAATGATTAAAGAAATCGGCAACAAGTCACGCGAGTTCTATGAGTTTGTTCTTCCGCCAGTAGACATGTATCTTGAGGATGATTCCCTTACGGTATTAATTGATCTGCCCGGATTTGAGAAAAAAGACGTCAAGCTTACAATACACAGAAACATTCTTTCAATAAATGCAGAAAAACACGAGCCGCAAAAAGAAGGAACAGTCTGCAAACAAAGACCAAACATAATCGACAAAAAAATCCTGCTCCCAGTACACGTAAAGGACGAAGACGTCAGCTCTGCAAAGCTTGTCCATGGAGTCCTGACTGTCAAAATACCGATTGCACAGAAAGGAAAGCAGATCTCAATAGACTAGCGTTTTCTAAAAACAGCAAATATTACCATTATTGCCAGCGAGCTTAGCATTCCAAATGCGCCGGCCGCTTCATTTGAGGAATACACCACTGCAGAGCCAACAAAAACAGCAGAAGAGAGGATGCTTCCAGCCAAGAGCGTATTTGTTTTTGGCCTTGCGTTGAGCTGGAGCGATCTGTTTTCTTCCAGGAATTTTTTGAGCTCTGGTGCAATAGAAATTGTGGCATCAAGTGATTTTGCAAATCTTGTAAAGGAATATTTCAGCTCCTCGATGTATGCATCCTTGATGAGTTGTTCTTCTTCTAGAATTTGCTTTAGTACCTTGACAAACTTGAAGTCTACTTTGTGGGTCTTGTAGATTCCCTCAATTATCGAGCTCATCCTGAGGTACAGTGCGAGGTTTTTTGGAAGCGTGAAGGGGAATCTTGACATTGTCTTGTTTGCAAGCTCCATCAGTGCGCGGACTTCCATTTCGTCTGGCTTTTTTCCGTGCATTGTTCTAATGGAGAGGTCGATTCCCTGCTCTATTACAGAGCGGTTAGAGTCTGGGGTAAGCATCCCTAAATCACCCATCGCGTTTACTGTTCTTGCCGGATCTTTTTCCACCAGTGCCAGGTATAGCCTTACCAGCCTCATTCGAGTCTCATTGTCGATTCTGCCAACCATCCCAAAGTCGTACAGGATTAGCGAGCCGTCGTCTGCAATGGACACGTTTCCCGGGTGTGGGTCTGCATGGAATATCGAATCCCGCAAAAGCATCGTAAAGAAGACCTTGTGGACGTCAATTACGATTTTTTGCCTGTCGATTCCCTTTTTGTCCAAGTCTTCGATGTTTGTTATCTTTATTCCTGGAATGTATTCCAGTGTGAGAACGTTTTTTGTAGTGTGATCATCAAAGACTGCAGGCACCAGCACGTTGTCATGACGAAGGAGATTCTTTTTTATGGTTTTTAGATTTGCTGACTCCTTGGTATAGTCAAGCTCCTCGTGTATTGTCTCAATGAATTGCGCAAGCATGGAACGGACGGAAAACCGCAGGTTCGGATCAACAAATCTCATCGCAAGCGGCAGGACCTTCTTTAGAACCTTGATGTCTTCTTCAATTATGTTTTCAATCCCTGGGCGCTTTACTTTGATTATTACGTCCTGTTCCTGTATTTTTGCCAGATAGACCTGCCCTAGCGATGCACCGGATATCGGATTTGTGTTGATTGATGCAAATGCCTTGTCTAGCGGTCCAAGATCTTTTTCAATTATTGGCCTGACCTGCTCAAATGGCGCTGCGGGAACATCGTCCTGTAATTTGGCAAGCTCTTCTAGGTATGGCTGCGGCAAAATGTCTGCCCTTGATGAAAGCCACTGTCCAAGCTTTATGTAAACTGGGCCCAATGAGACAAACGTATTGAGGACTTTGTGCCCATTTCTTTTGTATTTTTCATAATCGACGTTTTTTCCCTCGGTTTTCACCCATTCTCTCCTGTCGCGCCGCAGTGTTACTATCAGAGGTATGAGCTTGAAAAGAACCTGAACAGTTCTGGCAGCAGTCATGAGATCTCCTTACTGGCCCTTGGCCCTTTTTGCAATCTTGTAGCCGACATAGCCGATAGCTAAAGACGATGCCAGTCCTGCTGCAGCCGCAATCTGTTTGTCGCGCTTTGTTTTTTTGCTTTTGTTATACAGATGAGATGCCACCTTTGCTCCCCCGACTGCCCCGCTTGCAAGGCCCACAAGAATTTCCTGCGCATCAAATATCAGGTGGCCTAGCGGATCTTTTAGCGGATCGACCTTGTCCATGTGTACTAGGTACTTGTCATCGTATTCTCGTATGTGTAAATTTCCATAGCGATATTGCTTGCTTGCGCCGTTTTTGTGGCCAATCTCCGTTTCTTTTGCGGCATCTAGCATGAAGGGACGTAGTTCCTTTGGGATCTCGATTTCATCCCAGGTCATGATCGGCGATCTTGTTTATCTGTTATAATCTTAGTGGGCTAGGTTCTGTTCTTTTCTTTTTCTTATCTTCTTTAGAACGATTACGCCTGCAACCACAGCTATTACCGCTCCGATGATCATCGGGGCAAAGTCTGCTGCCGTAGGCTCTGGCTTTTTGCTGGTGTCGTCAAGTGTAACCTTTGCGTCATGAGTGATGATGTTCTCGTTTCTAAGGTCATCTTTGTACCTGACTGTAATTCTGATTTCGTGTTCGCCATATTTTGGCTCGCCTTCGAACTCTACTGGAATGTTAAACGGGACTGGCGAGTCTATCTCAATTTCATCCACATACTGGGTTACTTTTTTTATGTTGGAATCACCTAGCGGCTCAAGGGTTACAAAGGCAAAGAGCGCGTTTGTGTTTCCTTCGTTGATTACTTCGCCGATTACGGTCTGAGTGCCGGAGAGATCTATCACGCCGACATTGTAGATTTTTGCGTCGATTAGGCCGTTTATGTAAAAGTCCACCGTGCGGCTGTCCGTGATTTTGTCTCCGTGTGCGTTAAAGTATGTGAGCTGGAGTGGTGTGTGCAGTGTTTCTGTTCGGACATTTTCTGGAATGAACACCTTGAATGAGAATTTCTTTGACGATTTTGGATCAATTGTCCCAATGTCCCACTCGTTTTGATCAAAGACAACGCTTTCTACGTTCGTTATAGGATTTGCAGTGGCAGAAACCGACGTTTGCGTGTTTTGCAATATGATTTTTACGTTGGACAGCGGGGCAGTTCCGGTGTTGGATATTTCGATTGTAACGTCGTTGTTTCTTATTGATGTCAGAAAGGGATCTATCGCCTTTAGATTGACAGTGCTCTCGCCAGTTACTTTGAATGTGAAATCAAAGAATGCCTGCCTTTCACCTGCCTCCCTAAACCTTGCATATTCTACCATCACAGTTCCCGGATACTGCTGAATTGGTTGGTTTTTGTCCAAATTTACATAAAATGTAAGGGAAAAGTGTTTTCCCAAAAGTGTTTCACCTTCTGCATCTGCCAAAATTAACGAGCCCTTTCCATCTGCCGGACTAAACCCAATTGGCAGCTGGAGCTGTCCCTTTATTCCAGTAATGTCTTGCGAGCCGACGTTTGCAAATACAATGGTAAATGGGACATTTTTGTCTCCTGGGGCTACTTCCATCTTTTTGTCAAGCGTGCCGAAATACGCGTCAAGGAACTTGATGTCCTGATATTCACGCTCAAATGGCGAGTCGCCCTTGCCTAGCTGGGCCCATACGTCAGGCACGGCTAGCTGTACTGCAAGTATAATCAGTGCTATAATGATTACAAGTTTCATACTGTGACCTCCATTTTGTGCGGCATGTCTTCGCCTTCAAATGCGCGGCCGTCCTTGATTGTGATTACTCGGTCCACTTCGCTAAATTGGTGTCTGTCGTGTGTTACTATGATGAATGTCTGATTTAGCTTTCTTGCCATTGATTTCATGAGTTGTACTGTGGTTTCGGCAGTAATCGAGTCGAGGTTTCCCGTCGGCTCATCAGCTAAAACAATTGTGGGTTTGTTGATAAGGCCCCTTGCGATTGCGGCCCTTTGTGCTTGCCCACCAGAAATTTTGTTTGCCCTTTTGTTCATCTGGCTTTCAAGTCCCACTCCCTTTAGCAGGGTAACTGCTTCTTTCATTGCGTTCTGGTCTGTATGCTGTATGCTTCTTGGAAGCAGGACATTTTCAAGAACCGTGAGATCTGCCAAGAGGTTTGAAAACTGGAAGATGAATCCCAGCTTTGAATTTCTGAACGCAGATACCTGGTTGTCAGAGAGCTTTGTCGTATTTGTTCCATCAATGTATACTTCGCCATTTGTTGGCTTGTCAAGCAGCCCTATCATGTTCAATAATGTGGATTTTCCAGAGCCGGAGCTGCCAACAATTAGCAGGAATTCCCCCCTTTTGACTGAAAACGAGACATCTACTAGTGCGTGTACCATCGTGTCTCCCTGGCCGAAGGTTTTGTTGAGGTTTCTTACCTCTAAGACGGTATCAGACATAGCGCATTGCCTCCACCGGCTGGAGTCTTGTCGCTTTGTATGACGGATAAATCGAAGCTATTACTGCCAGTCCAAACGCCATAACTGCCGTCTGAATTATTTTTACCCAGTCGTAGCTTACCTCTAGCGGAATACTACCTGCAAAGGTCATCTTGGTTTCCTTTGCGTAAATGGTATAGCCAAGACCCATTGCCGTGCCAAGTCCTGCGCCTAGCGCGCCTATTATCATGCCTTGAACTATGAAAATAATCAGAACGTCCTTTCTTTTTGCGCCTATCGCGCGCATGACGCCTACCTCCCTTGTCTTGCTGGAGACTAGCATCATTTGTATGGTCACTACTGCAAAAGCAGACGACATCATTCCAAAATACCCGATCATGTTGATCATTGCAATGCCTGACCTGAACCCACTCAGTGCCTCTTCTGCGGATTCTTCTATTGTTTCTGCCTTAAAGTCGTCATTTGGAAATGTTCTCAAAAAATATTCTTTTATCTGGTCTGCCTTTTTTGGATCACTCAGCTTTACTAGTATCTCGCCGGTTTCCCCGTCTCTATCAAGCATGTCACGTAATGCGTCAATGTGAATCACCACGCTCCTGTCAAGGCCCTGGCCTCCGGGAGACTGGACGATTCCTGATACGAGAAAACGCCTTATTTGATCCTCGCCCCTCCTGTCAGTTACCTTTAGCTTCAGGTTATCGCCAACCCTGACGCCACCAAGATCCTCTGCCACCGATGAACCCACGACGATAGAATTCCTTGAGAGAACGTACTGGCCGTCAGTTACCGTCTGATATACGGTTGAGACCCGGGGGTCGCGAAACGGATCAACTCCTACAATTTGGACGCTAAATTCCTCGATTAGCTTGCCCCCTTTTGTCACGTTGATTGACGCAGACGACTGGACACGCGGCGCAGCAGCCTCCACATACGGGATTCGCTCAAACCAGTTGACCAGAAAGATGTCGGATTTTGTGATAAAGCTTTCCTCGTCTGTTACCCTGACATCGCCAAACCTGTAGCTTGAAAGATCCCGGACAATTGCGTCATACAGTCCCTGAAATATTACAAAATTTACATGAATTACCAGTATGCCAATCGATACTGCCAGGACTGCGCCGATGAGGCTGCCCTTTTTGTTTGAGAGCATCCTCTTGGCTAGCTGAATCCTGTAATCCATGCCTTGTATGAAATTAGTCCGATATATAACATATAGCATAGTAATTATGGATAATTCAGACATTTTTCTCCAAAAATAGTATTGTTTAATAAGAAAGTAGGCATTAGTACTAGCAAATTGGACAAATTAGACCTCCAGATACTGCATTCCTTGCTTGACAACTGCCGCGAATCCGACAGGCAGATAGGCGGAAAACTCGGAATTTCCGGGGCTTCGGTAAAATCCAGAATAGAAAAAATGAGCAAAAACGGGACAATTGAGAATTTTGCATTAAAGATAGAGCCCCAGGTTTTGGGGTATAATGTGCTCTATATCGTTGTCACAGGCCAGGACATCGATGAGATCCTAAAA
>Ga0247727_10000891_pt1 | contig 72525 bp, 61 predicted proteins | sample WisWelCaveWW1625_FD_202498 | JGI IMG/M metagenome (GOLD analysis project Ga0247727, IMG submission 202498) | Biofilm microbial communities from Wishing Well Cave, Virginia, United States - WW16-25 | ecosystem: Environmental > Aquatic > Deep subsurface > Groundwater > Cave microbial mat | place... | reverse complement strand
AAAAGACCCCCAAACAGCCGCAGGCCGAGCGCCGGCTCCGGATGCCCGAAGGGCTCTGGGTCAAGTGCGAAGCCTGCAAGGAGATGGTCTACAAGAAGGAGGTCCTAAGGAACGTCAACGTCTGCCCGAAGTGCAACTACCACTTCCGGATCTCCGCTCGGGAGCGGCTCGAATCGCTTCTCGATGACTCGGTGTTCGAGGAGTTCGATGCGGACATTTCGCCGAAGGACGCCCTCGAGTTCCACGACACGAAGCCGTACGCTGCGCGGCTCGTCGACTACCAGGAACGTACGGGGATGCTCGACGCGTTCATCTCGTCCACCGGCATGATCGGCGGGCATCCGGTGGTCGTGGGTGCGATGGAGTACGGGTTCATGGGCGGGTCGATGGGCAGCGTGGTCGGCGAGAAAGTCACACGCTGTGCCGAAAGGGCGCTCCGCGAGAATGTCCCGCTGATCGTCGTGAGCTGCTCGGGCGGGGCCCGCATGCAGGAGGGCGCCCTCTCCTTGATGCAGATGGCCAAGATCTCGGCTGCGCTCGCGCAGCTCGACGACGCGGGACTACCGTTTGTGTCGATCCTCACGGATCCGACCACCGGTGGTGTGACCGCGTCGTTTGCGATGCTCGGCGACCTCATCATCGCCGAGCCGCGGGCGCTGATCGGCTTCGCCGGGCCACGGGTGATCGAGCAGACGATTCGACAGAAACTCCCCGCCGGGTTTCAGCGCAGCGAGTTTCTGTTGGAGCACGGGATGGTCGACATGGTGGTGGAGCGCACCCAACTGCGGGCCACTCTCGTGACGTGCCTCGAGTTCATGCGGCCGAAACCACCGGCCGTCGCGGGTTGAGGACGCTTTACATCTTTTTACCGGGTCCTCGTCAACCCGGCCTCGGGCATCCGCGTATGAACAGGCGGGAGGAGCGATCCTTCCCAGCCGGTGGGCGCCTCCGAGGCGGGAGTAACGCCCCTCCTCTTCGCCGCGGAGGCGTCTTCCAGCTCGTGTCAGCGCCGGCTGTCCCAGAGCGTGTCCAACACCCCCCGCCGCCGGTTCTCGAGCCGTGCCATCACGAACAGAGCGTCGGATAGGCGGTTCAGATAGGGGATCGTCCATTCGCCGATCGGTTCTTCCGCCGCGAGCGCGACGACGGCGAGCTCGGCACGACGGCACACGGTGCGCGCGACGTGGAGCTGGGCCGCCCCGGCGCTTCCGCCGGGCAGGATGAAGTTCGCGAGGGGTCCGAGCTCGGCCGACATCTCGTCGATCGCGCTTTCCAGGGCAAGAACGTGCCGTTCTTCCACACGCGGAACGGGCCGGTCCCGCTTGTCTTCCTCGCGAAAGCACAGGTCCGAGCCCAGGTGGAACAGCTCGTTCTGCACGCTCGCGAGCAGGCTCACGAGCACGGGATCGAGGCCGGCCGCGAGCGCGACGCCGATCTGGGAGTTGAGCTCGTCGACCGTCCCGTAGGCCTCGATGCGACGGGAGGCTTTGGGAACGCGCTGGCCGCCGCCGAGGCTCGTCTGTCCCCGGTCGCCTCCCCGGGTGTAGACCTTCGTGATCTTGGGCAACGGGTTGCCTCGTCAGACGAGGAGAATGAGAAGCGTGACGCCGAACGCCACGACCGCTGCGAGCGCGATCCACGGGTAGCTCCGACCGGCGGTCTCCCCCGGGTCGTCCTCCACCAGCGAGAGCCCGACGCTCGGATCGGAGAGCCCGAGCTCGTCATCGGGCAACGCGACACCCCGCACGTCGTCCTCTTCCTCGAGGTCCGCGCGTGAGAAGAGGGCCGGCTGGGCCCCGCCCCGCACGAACATCGGACGCGTCGTCGCCGCCGGGCGCGGGATGGGCTTCTCGAACGACAGGACGCCTCCGGAGATCGAGGCCCGTGGTCCTTTCGATCCGCCGACGGGAACAGAGGAGCCGCGTGCACCGCTGGCTGGCCCCACATGGCCGTCATCGGAGAGGATCGCGTCGAGTCGCCCCGTGATTTCTTCCTCGACCGTGCCACGAGGGACAGCCGGTGTTCCGGTCGGAGGGGGCGACGATGCGGTCGTGCGGGTCATCGCGGTGCGATCGAGAAACCGCCCGAGCGTCTCGAGGAGCTGCTCCGCCGTGATCGGTTTCTCGAGGAATGCGTCGCACCCATACTGATGCATCGCCTGCGCGCGATACTTCCGTCCCTTGTAGACGCCGGTGATGATCACGATGGGAGTCATCCTGCCGTGGGGCGTCCGCTTGAGCTCCTGGCACAGCTCGAAACCGTGCTTCTTGGGTAGCATCGCTTCGAGGAGCGCGAGGTCTGGCTTCAGAGAATGAAAGCGCTCGGCGCCCGCCACGCCGTCCTTCGCGACGTCGACCCGGTAGCCCGCCTGCTCGAGTACGGCACGCAATTGCTCGACGCTGCGCGGCTCGTAGTCGACGAGGAGTATCGTATACTGCGCCATGAATAAAGATGACGACCGGGTAGGGGCACCGACCGGCTAGAAACATAACTTCACGATCCCGTCCTTTCAAGCCTACCCAGCGTGAGCCAGACGGCCCGAAAAGCGAGCCGAATCGAGTGGTCGAGCGTTTTGCGCCAGGCGCTTGCGGCGGATGGGCGGGCGCCTTCCGGCAGGTCGCTGTTCCACGAGGCCCGCGCCGATCTCGCCGTCGTCCTCGGCCCGGCGGAACGGCGCGAGGCGGTTCACACCCACAGCCACGGGGTGTGCCTCGACGATCCGACCGCCCCGGCCCTCCTGACATTCCGCTCGAGTCCCTGTCCCGACGACGTGGCGAACCTGGTGCGTGGCGAGACGAGGACCGCGGCCGAGGCGACGTCACCACCGTGCGACGCGACCCCGGAGATCGACGCCGACGCCGCGATCGCCGTCACGGAGCGGCTTCGTCATCTCGCGTGCACCGTGCTGGGCGAGCGGTCGGTGAAAGCACATTGGGTGTCATTCGTCCAGCGGGTCGCGGTTGCTCGCGACGACGGGCTCACCGCCGAGGACACTCGCAAGGGTTGGCGTGTCCGATTGGACGGTTGGCTCGAGCGTGGGGGACGGCGCGTCATGGCCACGGTCGAACTCGGTCGCGGAGCCACACCTACCCCGGACGATCCCCGCCTGGCGGATCTGGTGCGGTCCCTGGAGGAAAGGCTCCTCGCGCGCAGGGGTACGGTGGCAGCCCCCCGAGGATGGACGACGATCGTTCTCGCGGCTGGGGTCGGTGGAGTGCTGGCGCACGAGCTCTTCGGGCATGCGCTCGAAGCCGACACCTTCGAGGCGGGTCGAAGCTGGCTTGCCGATCTTCCGGCCGGAGCCCTGCCCGAGGACCTCGTCGTCGTCGACGACCCACGCCTCTGCCGGGCACCTATTCGATTCGATGACGAAGGGTCGGAAGCCCAAGCCACCGAGCTCGTGGCGAATGGGCGGATCGCGTCGTGTCTTCACGATCGCACGACATCGAGCCGGTTGGGCGTGCGTGCGACGGGTCACGGCCGGCGGGCATCGTTCCGTGAATCCGCACAACCGCGCATGGCCTGCACGTACATTGCGCCGGGGAAGGTCTCTGCCGATGCTCTCGTGCGCGATGTGGCGGACGGCGTCTTCGTGCATCGCATGGAAGCGGGGTCCACCAATACGAAGACCGGTCGGTCCACGTTCCGCGTCACCGATGCAGTCAGGATCCGAGGTGGAAGGACCGGCGAGGCGATCGAGCCGCATGTGCTGGAGATCGAGGCCAGACGCGTCCTTCCGGCCGTCCGCGTCGCCGATGATCTCGCATTCGACACGTGTATCGGCTCGTGTCACCGCGATGGGCAGACCCTGATCACGAGCGTCGGCGCGCCGACAGTCCGCATAGGCATGGCCGGGGTTGTTCGATGAAGTTTCCCAGCGATCGTTCTGACAACAGCAGTTTCGTCACGGGTGTCTGACTAAGGTGGGGCACGGTGCTCACCACGACATTGAGCAAGGGTGCTCCGACATCTTGGCCGATCGATCCCTCGATCGGCTCGCTGGAATCGTGCGCGAGCTGTCGAACTCAGAGCCGGGATGGGTCGAGGTCTACCACCGTGCGGCCTGGACGTGCAGAGTCGAAACGAAGGCCGGCATCACGCGCACGAGGCTCGGACGCGAGGATGGCGTGGCTGTTCGCTGCCGAAGGGATGGGGATCGCATCACCCGCTTCGGAGCCGCATCCGGGGGTGGCCTGCAGAGCTGCTCGCTCGCACTCGCGAGCGCACGTCCTGTCCACGATTCGGTGGGGCCACCCGTCGACGTGACGTCTCGGCCCCTGATCGATCGGGACGGTGACGGTGCCATTCCTTCTCCATCGGTGCTTCAAAGCTGGCTGCACGAGGCGACGCAGCTGGCTGACACCCAAACCGATGCAGACGGCTGGGTGGAAGCTGCGACAACCGTCGAGACGTGGGTCGACAACCGCCAGACGCATGGGTCTCGGCTTCGGACACGCGCCTGGGCCATGATCCGTCCGACTCCCACCCAATGGTGGGGATCTGCGCCGGTGCTCCTGGCGTCACGAAGCTGGGCGACTCTCGATACGGGCGGGTGGGCGAAGCTCCTAGCGGACCGTCGGACTTGTCTGTCACCCAATCGTGTTGGCGGTCTGGACGAGCCCACTGCTCTTGCATTCACCGCCGAAGCGTCCGCCAATCTCGTTCGTCGGGTAGCAGGGCACCTCCACGGCACCCAAGCAGGGGGTGGCGGGACCGTTGGTAACGGATGGGTCTTGGCCGAGAGACCCAGTGACCCGGATGCTGTCTTCGGCGGAGCGTTCGACGATTGCCTGTTTCCCACCGAAGAAACCGATCTGGCAAGAGGAGGTCGGATCCTCGCTGGATTGCCCGAGCAGGGCTGTGCTCGACGGCCGTCCTTCCGCGATCCACCCATTCCAGCGCCAACGAGCCTGCGAGTGAATCCACCCATGATCGGCCTGATGGAGGGTGCGTGCGTCATGGGTGCGGCCCGGGTGCACGGGCTAGGGGAGGAATGGGTGGTTGAAACCTGTGGGGTGGGGGCAGAAACCGGCTGGATCCGCACGACGCCACGCGAGCTCGCCAAGCGTTGTTTGGGTGGATGGGGAGAATTCCGACAGACGCATCTGGGCGTCGGAACACCGGGGCTCGTCTTCGATGGGCTAGTCATTCCCCGGTAGGGCACCGGCGGCATCGAGGAGCGAGAGCAACTCGGAGGTCACTGGATGGATTGGCATCGAGCGGCGGAGTCTGGCAGCAGTTGGGGCGATCGATGCCAAGTACCGCGGCCCGCGAACTTTGGATAGATGCCCAAAACTACCAAGCACCTTGATCATCCGCTGCGTGGACACGACGTGGAACCGGGCACGGAACGCGGCCAGGTCCTCGATCCCGTCCACCCGATCGAAGTACCGAAGGACCAATGGGTCCACCCAAGCGTCTGGAATTGGTAGGTACGCGTCACGGACGATCGAGGCGAGATCGTAGCTGTCCGGCCCCCATCGGGCGTCCTGGATGTCCACCATCGCGAGGTCACCGCCTGGGCGGACGATGAGGTTGCGGCTGTGGAAGTCCCGATGGCACAGGACCCGCGGGCAGTCGGCGGCCATTTCCGCGAGTCTCGCCAGGGCGGAATCCAGTCGCGGGGAGTGCCCGGGCTGGTGAAGGTGCCCTTGGACGAAGTGCTCCTGGAAGAAATCCATCTCGAACTGGAAGCGGGCCCGATCGAGCCTTGGGCCTGCGGCGCGGGCTGAAGCGGTGAGCACCGGTGTTCCCAGGCGGGCCACGTCCGCGGCAAGATCCACAGCTCGCAGCAGGAGATCGGGCGGCTCAGACCCCGGCCCGAATGCGTGGCGATCAGACAGGAGTTTCGACTCCAGGCTCGTGTCACCCAGGTCTTCGATGACCAGAAGCCCCAGGACCGGCCAGGCCTCCCGGATCGCAGGCACCGGCAGCCCAGCGCCCGAGAACACGCTCGTCATGGCCTCGTCGTCCGTCGGAGAGGCAACCGGCTTCCCATAGTCCATGACGACCAGACTCGGGCCGGCGCTGGGCATGATGCGGAAGAACGACCGGGTCGACCCGTCCCCGGCCAGGCGCACCAAGGGCGCGCCGGGATACCGCTCGGCGACGAACCGCGCGATCTCCGGGCGCGCGACACTCATCGGTGGGCTCCGAGCTCGGACAACGGCCGGACCAAGTTCGCGCCCACCCGCTCGATCCCCGCGGGCGTCGCGCACCCGGTAGGCGCGCGCCCCACGATCGCATCTCGGCACTCGAATCGCGGCGGAATCTCGGTCCGCGGTCCGACGATGACGCGCGTCAGCCGGCACCCGGAGCCAACGCGTGCATCGTCCAGGAGCACGCAGTCGGCCAGAACGGCGTCCGCTGCGACTCGGCTGCCGCGCCCGAGCACGCACCGACCATCGATCCGAGCGCCAGGCGCAATCTCGACGCCGACGCCGACCACCCCTCGTCCCCCTGAGATGGGCCGAACGGCGGCACCTTCACAGATCCGGGCGAGAGAGGCCGGCGGCAGATCGATCAGCCCGAGCGAGCCCTCGAGATACACGTCCGGTTCGCCGAACTCCCACCAGTACCCGTTGTGGACGTAGCCGCCGAGATCCCCTCGTGCCGCGAGCGGCCGGTACACGTCGGTCACGATGCTGCTCGGACCCTCGGGTGGGATCAGGTCCAGGACGGCCTCGTCGACCACGTGGCAACCGGTGAACAAGAGCCTCGCCGCGACGCGCGCCGCGGGGACGACCGGCGCCCCGGCGAGCGACAGGACCTCACCACCCACGCCGACCTCCACGGTCCCGTAGCCCGGGCGTGGTGGGACGAGCGCGAGCGTCGCGAGCTTGCCGGATTCCCGGTGGTGCGCCGCGAGTGCGCCGAGGTCGATGTCGGACAGGCAGTCCCCGTTGTGCACGAGGATCGGCCCACCACCGCGCAGGAACGGCGCCGCCTGTCGCAGCCCCCCCGCGGTTCCGAGAAGCACCGGCTCCACCGAGATGTGCGTTTCGGGCAGTCCGTCGCTCGACGCGACGATGCGGTCGACTTCGCCCGCCAGATGGTGAACGTTGACGGCGGCGCTCCGAACGCCCGAGCGCGCGATGCGGGACAGGATGTGCAGGAGAATCGGTCGGTCGAGGACGGGGATCGCGGGTTTGGGAAGCTCGAGGGTCAACGGGCGCAGGCGGAGCCCGAGCCCCGCCGAGAGCACCATGGCTTTCAACATGCCGGCCCCGAACCCCGTGCCGCGCCGAACATCAGGTCTCCGGGCTCGTGTCCTCGCTCTCGCGCGATCCGCTCGTGGATCTCGCGATAGGTCTCGAGGATGTAGTCCGCCGGGCTTCGCCCCATCGCCGCGGCCGCACGATCGATCGCGGCGGGCGGCCCCTCGAGCTCGACGAAGCAGCCGATCGGGGTCTCGTCGAGCAGCAGCTCGAGGTCATCCAGTCGAAAATGCGTCCGGTACTTCTGGTATCGGTAAAACGGGTGAAAGCCGAGTCCGGCCAGGATCCGTTCGAACGCTTCGGCGTCCTCCACCCGGGTCTCGGCCTCGCCGCGGACCTTGTGACGGTGCTCGCCGGGGACGGGCTCCTTGAACGTGACGATGGCCCGCCCGGAGACCCGCCGCAGCCGCAGCAGCCGTCCCGATCCCTTCAGTGGATCGGCCTTGCGGTCATACACGATGTTGTCTTCGAAAGCCCGCTCGGCAACGCAAATGGGTGCGAGGGTGTCGAGGGCGGCGCGGGCCTGCTCCGCGGAGTCGAAGCCGAGCTTGATCTCGACTTCCCGGCTGGACCGGCTCATTCGGCGCATGATAGCATCCGCCGCCTGTTTTCCTGCGAGAGAGCGCATCGATGACCCGCCGAGTCGTGATCACGGGGATCGGCGTGGTGTCGCCGATCGGCGTGTCGCGCGACCGTTTCTGGGACGCATGCCGCGAAGGCCGCTCGGGCGTCCGCCGTCTCGATTCCCCATGGGTCCTCGAGACCGGGCTCGCGACGCAGATCGGCGCGCCGGTCGACGATTTCGACGCCAAGCGCGGCGGCGTCGAGGCCAAGGACGCTCGGCTGCTCGATCGGGTGAGCCAGTTCGGAATCGTGGCAGCCATCGAGGCGCTCGACGACGCCGGTCTCGCGCTCGTTCCGGACCCTTTGCGCGATGGCAGGTCGTGCGTCGCGGGGGTCGATCCGGCCCGGATCGCGACCGTCGTGGGATCGGGCATCGGTGGGCTCACGACGATCGAGCAGTCCCATGGCGTGTGGCGCGAGACGCGCTCGAAGACAGCGGTCAAACGGTACTCGCTGCCGATGCTGATCCCGAACGCGCCGGCCGGGCAGATCGCGATCCGGCTCGGCGCGCGCGGCGAGTGCAAGGCGCTCTCGACCGCGTGCGCGGCCGGTACGATGGCTCTCGGCGACGCGTTTCGGCTCATCCGGGACGGAGAGGCCGACGTGGCCGTCGCCGGCGGGTGCGAGGCGTTCGTCCGCGACCACGATGCGTACGGACTGATGGGCTTCGAACGGCTGCACACGATGTCGACGCGCAACGACGAGCCCGAGCGGGCGAGCCGCCCGTTCGACCGGGACCGCGACGGGTTCGTGCTCGGAGAGGGCGCGGCGATTCTGCTGCTCGAGGCCGAGGAGCAGGCGCGCGGTCGCGGCGCCCGCGTCTACGCGCGCGTCGCAGGCTACGCGTCGAACTGCGATGCCGGGTCGATGATGCAGCTCGACGAGAGCGGTCGATCGATCGTCGCGCTCGTCGAGGCGGCGCTGCGCTCGGCGGCGCTCGGCCACGAGGCCGTCGACTACATCAGCGCGCACGCGACCTCGACCCCGCTCAACGACAGAACGGAGTCGAAGGCCTTGCGGGCGCTGTTCGGTGACCGCTGCGACGAGCTGCCGGTCACGGGGCTGAAATCGATGACCGGGCACGCCATCGCTGCGTCGGGGGCGCTCGAGACGGCTGCCGCGGCGCTGGCGCTTCGCGACGGCGTGCTCGCGCCGACGATCAACTACGATACGCCCGACCCGGAGTGCGCCCTGGACGTCGTGGCCAACCGGCCGCGGCGCTACGCGGCTCGCGTGTGCCTCAAGCTGTCCTACGGCTTCGGCGGACACAACGCGTGCCTCGTTCTGACGCATGCGTGACACGTTCCGATGGGGGCGATGAAACCACCCGGCGCTAGCGGTTTCCGCTGGCTCGCCCTCGGCGGCGCGCTCTATGGCGCCGGGTTCTACGTGCCGCTCGTCGTTCCAACGTTCATCGCGTTCGTTCCGCTGATTCACTGGCTCGAGCAGCAGCCGGCCGAGGCTCCGTATCGGCGACTGACGGGCGGTTTCGTGTTCGGGTTCGTCGGGGCGCTGTTCGGGCTGCACTTCTGCATCGCGATGCTGCGCTTCTCGTGGCTTGCCGCGCTGCTCTACGTTGCCTTCGCCGCGGCACTCGCTGTGCGCATCGCCGCGTGCCTCGCGCTCGCCGCGTGGCTCAGGCGGCGGACGGGGATCGGCTGGGGCGTGCTGCTCCCGGCGACGTGGATTCCGATCGACTGGCTCCAGACGTTCGGCGACCTCCGGATGCCGGGCGACCATCCCGCGCACGCCCTGGCCCAGTACCCGTTCCTTATCCAGTTCGCCGATCTCGTCGGCCACTACGGGGTCGGCGCCTTCGCCCTGGCCGTGAACGGGCTGCTCCACGGTGCGCTCCTCGCCGAGCGCCAGCGGGAGCGGCGAATCTCGACGCTCGCGCTCGGCGCGCTCCTCGTCGTGGTGCTGGCCTACGACACCTGGGCCTGGCTCCGTCCCGAGCCGACGACGGACACGATCCGCGTGGCGCTGGTCCAGCCCGACATCCCGCTCGAGGTCAAGCACGGCGCAGGAACGGACGCGGAGCAGAGCGAGCGTCTCGCCGGGCTGTCGCGCCGCGCCGACGCGCTCGACCCGGAGCTGATCGTCTGGCCCGAGAGCGCACGTCCGGACCGGCTCGAACACTGGATCGACGACCCACGGACCTACGTGTTGCCCGAAGTGCAGGCGCTCGCGCGCGAGCTCGACGCGGCGTTCCTCGTCGGCATCGAGTACCAGCGCCTTCGCACGCCGAACGACTACGAGCTCTACAATGCCGCGGTCCACGTCACACGCGAGGGTCGCCTCGATCCGACTTGGGGCGCCAAGGTGTACCTGGTCCCGTTCGTCGAGGCCACGCCGTTCCGCACGTGGCTCGGGCCGCTCGTCGAGGGTCGGAGCGGAGCGTGGCTCTGGCTCTCGGGCGGGTTCGATCCGGGACCCGCGGACGTCGTGATCGACGTGGGCGGCGCGCGCGTGGGCCTCGTCGTGTGCTACGAGCAGCTGTTCCCCGACCGTACGCGGCGGCTGCGCAACGCTGGAGCCGACTTCCAGGTCGTGATGACCAACGACGCGTGGTACGGGCGCACGCCGTTCCAGCGCTATCTGGCGAACGCGGTACGCCTGCGCGCGATCGAGAACCGCTCGGACTTCGTGCGGGTCGCGAACACCGGGATCTCGGGCTTCGTCGACCGGAAGGGCAGGTACCACGAGCGCACCGGCATCTTCGAGCAGGCCGTGGCCGCGCACGACGTCGAGATCGGCGGCGGTCCCACGCCCTACGACCGCCTGGGCGACGTGGTCGTCGCGGCGGCTGCGGTCGCGCTCGCCGTCGCGCTGTGGCTCGCGCGACGGACACCGAGCGAGACGGCGATCCGGCTTTGAGCCCCGGGGACGAATCGGTGGTTGTCGGAAGATGCGACCGCGTGTGTTGGCGAGGTCTTGCGCGAATGGAGATGAGCTCGCCGAGCTCGTCCTGATCTGACCGACGCGGGCGGTGGAACCGGGTCAGTCGCCGGACTTGGCAGCCCGACCGCGGCGCGATGCGGCTTCCGGGGACGCAGCGGCCCGGCTGGATCGTTCCGGCTCGGCCGCGACGACGCGATCCTTCCCCAGATCCTTCGCGCGGTACAGCGCGATGTCCGCGGCCCGGATCAGCGCGTCGACCGAGTCGATCGCGGGAGACGGATAGGTCGCGACGCCGGCCGACACCGTCACGTGGCTCGGCGTCTCGTCGGCCAGGAACAGGAACTCCCGAACGGCACGGCGGATCCGATCGGCGACGCGCAACGCCATGTCGAGCTGGGTGTGGGGGAGGATGACCGAGAATTCCTCACCGCCGTAGCGCGCGGCGAAGTCGCTCGCACGAGCCCCGCCCGCAACGAGCGTCGCGAACTCCGCGAGCACGCGGTCCCCCGCCTGGTGTCCCAGCCGGTCGTTCAGACGCTTGAAATCGTCGATGTCGAGGAATACGAGCGACAGCGGCATGCGATAGCGCTCGGCACGGGCCCACTCGTCGCGCAATCGCCGGCGGAACTCGCGGAAATTGTACAGGCCCGTCTTCTCGTCGGTGATCAGCAGCTGCTCGAGCTGTTCGTTGGTCGAAGTCAGCTCGCGGATCGTCGACTCGAGGCTCACGAGGAAGTCGCGGCGCCGCAACATCGACCGGATCCGCGCGTCGATCTCCTCGAACTGGAACGGCTTCGTGACGTAGTCGTCGGTGCCCGCGCCGAACGCCTCGACCTTCGCGTCGACGTCACGGCACGCTGTGACCATCAGCACCGGCGTGGTCCGCGTCAGTGGATCCTGCTTGAGCGCGCGCGCGACGCTGAACCCGTCGATTCCGGGCATGCGCAGGTCGAGGACGATCAAGTCGGGCCGGATCGAGCGCGCGACCTCGACCCCCGTCCCGCCATCGTGGGCCTCGTGGATGTCGTACGGCTCGTCGGCGAACCACGTGCGAACCAGCCGTCCGGTCTCGGGGTCGTCGTCGATCACGAGGATGCGGCGCCGACCCGCCTCGCCGGGGGTCTCGTCGAGCTTCGCCATGGCGCGTCAGTCCATCTGCTTCCGCAGGAACGCCGGTACGTCCAGATCGTCTTTCATCTTGCCGAAGTTCGGCGTGAAACCGTCGTCGTTCGCGTCGAACTCCAGCGGCTCGTTTGCCCCACGGCGGAAGTATCGCTCCGGCCGCCTCTGCTCGGCATGGGTGTGACTCTCAAGCTGCGCTGCGGGGGCGGACGGCTGGGATTCTACCATGGGCATCTCGCGCACGACCGTACGGCGCGCCCCGACTTGCAGGAAGCCCGTCGCGATCACGGTCACCTTGATCGAGTCCCGGAACTTGGGGTCGATCACCGTGCCGAAGATGATGTTCGCTTCCGGGTCGGCCGCCTCCTGGACGATCTTCGCCGCCTCCGACACCTCGTGGAGCGACATCGACGCGCCGCCGGTGACGTTGATCAGCACACCCCGTGCGCCGTGAATCGACGCATCCTCGAGCAGCGGCGACGAGATCGCCCGCTGGGCCGCCTCGACCGCGCGATGTTCGCCCTCGGCCACGCCGGTTCCCATCAACGCCATGCCCATGCCCGACATCACCGACTTCACGTCGGCGAAGTCCAGGTTGATCTCGCCGGGAACGGTGATGAGGTCGGAGATGCCCTGGACCGCCTGGCGCAGGACGTCGTCGGCGACCATGAACGCCTCGCCCATCGGCGTGCCGCGCTCGACCGTGTGCAGCAGCTTGTCGTTGGGAATCGTGATCAGGGTATCGACGACCTCGCGCAGATTCGCGAGGCCTTCGTCGGCCTGCATGCGCCGGCGTCGGCCCTCGAACGCGAACGGGAGCGTGACCACGGCGACCACGAGCGCCCCCATCTCGCGCGCCAGGTTGGCGATGATCGGCGCCGCGCCGGTGCCAGTGCCGCCGCCGAGGCCCGTCGTGACGAATACCATGTCCGCGCCGGTCAGCGCCTCGACGACCTTCTCCGTATCCTCGAGCGCCGCGCTGCGCCCGACCTCCGGATTCCCACCGGCGCCGAGCCCTTTCGTCAGCTTCGCGCCGAGCTGAAGCTTGATCGATGCCCGGTGTCCGTGGAGCGCCTGGCAATCGGTGTTTGCGGCGAGAAACCGCACGCCCTCGATCCCCGTGGCGATCATGCGATTGACCGCGTTTCCGCCGCCGCCGCCCACGCCGACGACCTTGATGTTCGCGTGGCTCGGCTGGGCGTTCTCCAGGGACAGGTTGAGCCCCTTGCGGCGGCTGTCGTGCTTATCGTCCATCGTGATCATGATCTCCCCACTCCTCCCTACGGGGTTCCGAACATTCCGGTAAACCACTCCCGGACCCGACCACCCACGCGTCCGATCGCACCGGCGGAAGCGATCGTCGCGGGACGGCGCGCGTCGTTCCGCCGGTGTCGCGACGTGTGCTGGACGAGCCCGACCGCTGTCGCGTACTGCGGCCCCGCGGTCGGATCGATGAGCCCGTCGATCGTCTCGGGTCGGCCGAGCCTCACCGGTGCCTCGAACACCTGCTCCGCCACCTCGATGACACCGGGCAGCAGGCATCCACCGCCGGTCAGTACCACGCCGGCGTTGAGCGTCCGCTCGAAACCGGCCCGGACGATCTCCTGATGGATCAGCGCGAAGATCTCCTCGGCGCGCGGCTGCAGGATCTCCGCGAGGACCTGCTGGGTCAACAGGCGGGGCTTGCGTCCGCCGACCGTAGGCACTTCGATCGGCTCGTTGTCGTGCACCAGCGATGCGAGCGCGCACCCGTGCTTCTTCTTCAGTCGCTCGGCGTCGGGAATCGGCGTGCGCAGGCCGACCGCCAGGTCGTTCGTGAAATGGTCCCCGCCGACAGGCAGCACGGCGGTGTGCCAGATCGATCCGCGCTCGAGCAACGCCAGATCGGTCGTTCCGCCGCCGATGTCGATCAACGCGACGCCGAGATCCCGCTCGTCCTCCGACAGCACGCACTCCGCGGAGGCGAGCTGCTCGAGCACGGTCTCCTGGACCTCGATGCCCGCTCGGTTCGCGCAGGTCACCAGGTTCTGCACGGAGGTCGACGCCGCGGTCACGATGTGCACGTTCGCTTCGAGACGCGAGCCGACCAGCCCCTCGGGGGTCGAGATTCCGCCCTGCTGATCGAGGACGAACTCCTGCGGCAGGACGTGGAGAATCTCGCGGTCCTGCGGGATGCTCACCGCGCGTGCGGCGTCCATGACCCGCCGGATGTCCTCGCGCGACACGGTGCGGTCCTTCGAGGACACGGCGATGACGCCGCGGCTGTTGAACGACCGGATGTGACCGCCGGCGATCCCGACCGTGACCGTATCGATGCTCGTGCCGGCCATCCGTTCGGCCTCGACGACCGCCGCCTTGACCGCCTCGACCGTCGCTTCCAAGTTGACGACCACGCCCTTGCGCAGACCGCGCGACAGCGCCTCGCCGACCCCGAGGATCTGCACCTCGCCGTCGGCCCGGGGCTCGCCGACGACGCAACAGATCTTCGTGGTACCGATGTCCAGACCGACCACGTACCGTGCGTTCTTAGCCATGGCTCATCCATCTTCTCCCGTCGAGGGTTGGGTTGCGGGCATGAGGGTGATGCGGTTCTGCCATCGCAGGTCGACGTAGCTCGCAGGCCCTGCGAGCCGCTCGATCTCGCCGCGAAGGTCGAGGAAGGCGGACAGGTTGCGGTCGATCCGCTCGGGGTCGAGGAGGATCCAGGGAGCGCCGTCGATCGTGCGGAGAGCCACACGATCGAGCGAGGACAGGTCGAGCTCGGATATCGTACGGGCGAGCGTCGGGCTCGCGCGCTCGACGCTCTGGAGCGCCTCGACGCCGCGCTGGAGCAAGAGCGCGAGCCGATTCTCATCGTGGCCCGTGAGCCCCGTGAGCACGGGGAACGAATCCGCGAGGCCGTCGCCGAGCGGTCCGATGCGCTTCCCGGTCGCGTCGACGAGGAACACATGTCCGTCGACGAGCGCGAGCGCCGTCGGAACGCGCTCGCGAATCGTCACGTGCAGCGTGCCATGCAGAGTGCGGCGGACCGACGCCGCGAGCACCCACGGGTCTTCCTCCACGCGGGCTTCCACTGCGCCCAGGTCGAGCGCAAGCACGCTCCTTCCGATCCACGGAGCGAGCGCGGCCTCGAGCCGGCCCGCGGGGACGCGGTCGTGGCCCACGATCTCGATGCGCTCGACGGCGAACTCCGTGCTCGTGCCGAGCCTCCGGACCGTGTCTTGGCCCGCCTGGACGAGGGCGACGACGAGCACGGCGTTGCAGGCCAAGCTGAGCGTCACACGCGCCAGCTCGCGGACCCGGCGCACCTTGCGGACGCGGCGGTTCTGCCGGCTGCGCCAGTACCGCGGCTCGGCCCCAGCCTCGAGCGGGATCCGTCGTTTCATCGACGACCTCCCGCGTGCACGCGTTCCGGCCGCCCGGCACCGAGGCGCACGAACCGCTCGGCGACCTGCCACACGTCGCCCGCGCCGAGCGTCAGCACAATGTCGCCCGGGTGCACCGCGTCCTTCAGCTGCGCCGGGATGCGCTCGCGGTCCGGCTCGTACGTCACGGCCGGGTGACCGTGGCGCACGAGCGCGTTGGCCACCGCCGCCCCGTCGATGCCCGGGATCGGCGGTTCGCCCGCGGCGTAGATCGCCGTCACGATCACACGGTCGGCGAGGAAGAACGCCGCGCCGAACTCCTCGAGCAGCGCATGGGTGCGCGTGTATCGATGTGGCTGGAACACGACGACCGTGCGAGAGCCGAACCCCTCGCGCACCGCGGCGAGCGTCGCGCTGATCTCGGTCGGATGGTGTCCGTAGTCGTCGAGCACGAGCGCGCCGAACGCCTCGCCACGACGGTGCAGCCGCCGGTCGACGCCGCGGAACCGGTGCAGACCCTCGGCGATCGTGGCGAACGGCACGTCGAGCTCGAGGCCGACCGCGATCGCGGCCAGGCTGTTGTACACCGAGTGACGACCGGGAACGCCGAGCTCGACCTGGCCGGCACGCCGCCCGCGCATCTGGACGTCGAAGCGCGTGCGGAACCCCTCGACGACAATGTTCGTCGCGGTGATCTCGGCATCGCTGGAAAGGCCGTAAGAAACCACCTTGCGGTCGACACGCGGGAGGACGTCGCGAACGTTGCGATCGTCGAGACACGCGACGACCGCACCGTAGAACGGCACGAGCGACAGGAACTCGACGAACGCGTCCTGGATCTCTCCGAGATCGCGGTAGTGATCGAGATGCTCCCGGTCGATGTTCGTGACCACGGCGATCGTCGGCTTCATCTTAAGGAACGAGCCGTCCGATTCGTCCGCCTCGGCGACGAGCAGCTCGCCGCGGCCGAGCTTGGCGCCGGACCGCAGCTTGCCCACCCGGCCGCCGATCACGACCGTGGGATCGAGGCCGGCGTGGTCGAGCACCTCGGCGATCATCGCCGTCGTCGTGGTCTTTCCGTGGGCCCCGCCGACGGCGATGCCGTATTTCATGCGCATCAGCTCGGCCAGCATCTCGGCCCGCGGGATCACCGGGATCTTGAGCCGCCGCGCCTCGACGACCTCGGGATTCGACGGCTGTACGGCGGACGATACGACCACGACGTCGGCGTCGCGCACGTACTCAGCGCGGTGGCCGCGATGGACCGTGGCTCCCAGCTTGCGCAGGCGTCGGGTCGCCACGCTCGTCGCCAGGTCCGAGCCCGTCACGGGGTACTTGAGGTTGAGCAGGACCTCGGCGATCCCGCTCATGCCGGCGCCCCCGATCCCGACCATGTGCACGCGGCGCGCCTTACGGAACATCGGGTTCCTCCGGCGGTCGGCCCGCGAGCAAGAGGGAGGCGACGCCGACGATCGCCGCCGTGGCTTCGGGCCGCCCGAGCGCTCGCGCGGAGCGACCCATCGCGGTGAGCTGCGCGCGGTCTCGCGTCAGCGCACGGACGGCGGCGACGAGCGTCGGGCCCGACAGATCCACATCGCGAATGACCACGGCCGCCCCCGTCGCCTGCAGGACCTCGGCGTTGTGCCGCTGGTGGTCGTCGGCGGCGTAGGGGTACGGGACGAGGATCGCGGGGCGACCGGCGGCCGTGATCTCGGCCAAGGTGGTCGCTCCGGCGCGACAGACCACGAGGTCGGCCGCGGCCATCCGCTGTGGCATGTCGTCGACGAACTCCAGGGCCTCGTATCGGCCGGTGGGGTAGGAGCGGCCGGCCTCGCGCGCAGCGACCGCGTCGTCCGGGCCGGTCTGATGAACGATGCGGAGGGGCGGGTCGAAGGCTGCCAGGTCGGGGAGCGCGGCCGCAACCGCCCGGTTCAAGGAGCGCGCACCTCGGCTCCCGCCGAACACGAGCAGGTTCATCGCCGGGCCGCTCGGCGGATCGCCGATGCGTGCGAACTCGGCCCGCACGGGGTTGCCGGTCACGATCCCGATCCCGCCGAGGCGCTCGCGCGCAGCGACCGAGGGGACGCACACCGCGTCGACCCGTCGCGCGAGCCAGCGATTGGTCGCGCCGGGCCAGTGATTCTGCTCCAGCACGAGCGTCCGCAACCGGAGCACCCACGCCGCGAGCATCGCCGGTCCGGACGCGTAGCCCCCGACACCGATGACGAGCCCAGGACGCGCCGTGCCGAGCCACACGAGGCAGCGACCGACCGCCACTGCGGCCGAGACGATCGCGGCGAGTCGTCCGAGCCCGCGACGACCCTTGAGGCCCGACAGCGGCAGCGCGCGCAGCCGGTAGCCGGCCGGTGGAACGAGGCGCTGCTCGAGCCCGCGACGAGCCCCGATGAACCAGATCGTCCCTCCGGGGAACCGCGCGCGCAGCGCGTCGGCCACGGCCAGAGCCGGGAACAGGTGTCCGCCGGTCCCACCGCCGGCGAACACGATCTCAGGTACGCCACGCGACACCCTTCAACTCGAGTGCTGGGACACGTTGAGCAGCACTCCGGTCGCGACCATCGACATGAGCAGCGACGAGCCGCCGTAGCTGATGAACGGCAACGGCAGCCCCTTCGTCGGCAGGAGCCCGAGGCACACGCACATGTTGACCAGTGCCTGCAGGACGATGAGCAGCGTGATGCCGAGGGCGACGTAGAACCCGAACGCATCGGGGGCGCGCAGCGCCGCGCGCATCCCGCGCCAGAACACGAGCAGGAAGGCCGACAGCAGCAGCAGCGTTCCGATGAGGCCGAGCTCCTCGCCGACGACGGAGAAGATGAAGTCCGTGTGGGCCGCCGGAAGATAGAACGCCTTCTGCTGCCCCTCGCCCAGGCCGATACCGGTGAGGCCGCCGCGGCCGATGGCGATGAGCGACTGCTGGAGCTGGAAGTTCAATCCCTGGACGTCGGCCGACGGTTGGAGGAACCCGCGGATCCGGTCCAGCCGGTACGGCTCGGCGAGCACCGCGAGGGCAAAAGCACCGATGCTCGCGGCGGTCGCCGACCCGATGAAGCGCCAGCTCAGGCCCGCGGCGAACAGCATCGATGCCGCCACGAGGAACAGCATCACCGCCGATCCGAGGTCGGGCTCGATCACGACGAGGAAGCTCAGCCCCCCGACGACGATCGCCGCCGGGATGGGCACGGCCCAGAGCTCGTTGACGTGCTCGCCCCTGCGCGCCAGGAGGTGGGCGAGGAAGACGATCATGACGAGCTTCGCCATCTCCGAGGGTTGGAACCGGAACGGCCCGAGGAGGAGCCAGCGATGCGCGCCGTTCGCCGCAGGCATCGCCAGGACGAGCAACAACAGAAGAACCGTGCCGCCCAGGAGCAGCGCGATGCGCCGGTCGTTCGCGAGGTGGCGATAGTCGAACGACTGTGCCGCAAGCAGCCCGAGGAAGGCGAGCACCAGGTGCACGAGGTGCTTCCACAGGAAGGCGGACGGATCCTCGGTTGCGCCGAGCGCGACGTAGTTCGACGCGCTGCCGACGACGAACGACCCGCCGATCGCGAGGAGGCCCGCGGCGAAGAACAGCCAGCGGTCGTGCACCATGCGCCTAGGCATCGTCGTCGTCCCCGGGGCCCAACGCGCGCACCGCGCGGCGGAAATCCTCTCCGCGCTCCTCGAAGTTTCGGTACTGGTCGAACGATGCGCAGCCCGGCGTGAGCAGCACCACGTCACCCGGGCGCGCGGTCGCCGAGCAGATCTCGACCGCCCGGCTCACCGTGCCGCACTCCTCGAGTCGGACCGTGTCGTAGAGGCGCTGCGCGAGCATCGACGAAGCCTGCCCGACCAGCAGGACCTGGCGCGCGTGGCGCGCGAGCAAGTCGGCCACCGCGGACCAATCCGCTCCCTTGTCCTTACCGCCGAGAATCAGGTGGACCGAGCCCGGCGCGAACGCGCCGAGCGCGCGCGCCGCCGCGTCCGGGTTCGTCGCCTTCGAATCGTTGAACCAGCGCACGCCGCCGATCGTCGCGACGAGCTCGAGCCGATGCGGCAGAGGACGGAACGCACGCAGGCCGCGTGCGATCGACTCACCCGAGCAGCCGACGAGCGCAGAGCAGGTCGCGGCGGCGAGCGCGTTCGCCAGATTGTGCTCGCCGGGCACTAGAAGCTCCGCCGCTCCGAGCACCTGGAGGTCCGTAGCGCCGACTCGCACGACGATCGTCCCGTCGTGCACGAACCCCCCGTGATCGACCTCGCTGCGGGTCGAGAACCGGTAGCTGCGGCCACGCACGGACCGGTCGAAGCGTCGGCTCGGGAGGTCGTCCGCGTTCAGCACGGCGGCCGCGGTCGGATCCTGGATCTCGAGCACTCGCGCCTTCGCATCGGCGTACGCATCGAGGCTCGGGTAGCGGTCGAGATGGTCCGGGCTGAGGTTGAGGATCGCCGCGACGTCGGGACGAAGCGCCTCGACCGATTCGAGCTGGAACGACGAGAGCTCGACGGCATGGACGGCCGTGGGTCCGTCGAGCTCGAGCAGGTCGCAGAACGGCGTCGCGAGGTTCCCGCCGGTTCCCCCGGGGATGCCCGCGCCGCGCAGGATCGCGCCGACCATCGACGTCACGGTACTCTTGCCGTTCGACCCCGTGATTCCGATGATGCGCCCGCTGCAGAATCGCGCGGCGAGCTCGATCTCGCCCCACACCGGAACACCGCGGGTGCGCGCGGTGCGGACGATCTCGACCTGCGCCGGAACGCCGGGACTCAGAATCACGAGGTCGATGCCAGAAAGGAGCTCCGGCGGATGGCCTCCGGCGTGAATCGAAGCGCCCGCCGCGCGGGCCAGAGTGACCGCGTCCCCGATCTCGGTCTCGGGGCGCGCGTCGGCCACGGCCACCCGCGCACCGTGCCGGGCGGCGAGCCGCGTCGCCGCAAGGCCGCTCCGCCCCAACCCGAGCACGAGCAGCCGGAGCCCCTGGAGCTCGGGTTCGCGCGCGGCCAAGGGGGTGGGGGTCACGTCGATGCTCATCGCAGCTTCAGCGTCGCGAGCGCGAGCAGGGAGAACAGGATCGCCAGGATCCAGAAACGGATGACGACCTTCGTCTCGTTCCAACCGGACAGCTCGAAGTGGTGGTGTAGCGGCGACATGCGGAAGATCCGCTTGCCGCGCAGCTTGAACGAACCGACCTGGAGAATCACCGATGCCGCCTCGACCACGAACAGCCCACCCACGAGCACGAGCAGGAACTCCTGCTTGATCAGAATCGCGACCGTGCCGAGCGCGCCGCCCATGGCCATCGATCCGACGTCCCCCATGAACACGTCGGCCGGATGGCTGTTGAACCACAGGAAGCCGAGGCTCGCGCCGACCACCGACCCGCAGAACACGGTAAGCTCTCCGGCGCCCTTCACGTTGGCGATCCCGAGGTAGTCGGCGACGATCGCGTTGCCCGAGGCGTAACTCAGGATCGTGAACGTCGCCCAGGCGATCAACAGCGAGCCGATCGCCAGGCCGTCGAGCCCGTCGGTGAGGTTCACCGCGTTCGACGAGCTCGTGAGCACGAGCACGACGAACGCCGGGAAGAGCCAGCCGAGCTCCGGGCGGAAGTTCTTGAAGAACGGGACCGACAGGGTCGTCGTGAATCCACCCGCGGTGGCCAGCCACACCAGGAATCCGCCGATCACGAGCGCGACGCCGATCTGGAGCGCGAGCTTGCTTCGTGCGCGCAGCCCGAGGTTCCGGCGTAACACCACCTTGCGCCAGTCGTCGGCGAAGCCGATCGCCCCGAACAGGACGGTTGCCGCCATCGCGACCCAGACGAACACGTTGCGCGGATCGGCCCACAGGAGCGTGGGCAGGACCGTGGCCAGGATGATGAGCAGACCGCCCATCGTCGGCGTCCCGCGCTTCGACTGATGGGAGGACGGACCCTCGTCGCGGATCTCCTGCCCGATCTGCGAATGCCGCAGGCGGGCGATCAGTCCCGGACCGAGGAGCAACGACAGGATCAGCGCGGTCAGTGTGGCGAGCGCGGTGCGGAACGTGATGTACCGGAAGACGTTGAACGCGCCGATCTCGTTGTGCAGGGAATAGAGCAGCCAGTAGAACATCAGCCCGGGCCCTCGCTTTGTGAAATCAGGGCCCGCACCACCCGCTCCATCTTCATTCCACGAGAGCCCTTCACGACGACCAGGTCGCCGGGCCGGAGGAACTCGGGTACCGACGCGGCGGCCTCGGCGGAATCGACGTACTGGTGAACTTCACCAACCCCCGCTCGCCGCGCCGCCTCGGCCGCGCCACGCGACAGGGGGCCCACGGCGAACAGCACCTGCACGCCGGCCGCGGCGGCGCGCTTGCCGGCTTCGCGGTGCAGGGCACCCTCCACCTTGCCGAGCTCGAGCATGTCCCCCATCACGAGGACCCGGCGCCCGGTCTCGGTGAGCCGGAGCGTGTCGAGCACCGACGCCAGGGCGGAGGGGCTGCTGTTGTACGTGTCGTCCACGACGACGATTCCGCTCGGCAGATCGTGCACGAGCCCACGGCCCGGTCCGGCCTCGACGAGCTGCATGCCACCGATCGCAGCGTCGAGATCGACGCCGCACGCTGCGACGACCGCGATCGCAGCGAGCGCGTTGAACGCCGCATGTCCACCGCCGAGACGCAGCTGCGCGCCGTACGATCGATCTCCGCGCCGGAAGCGCAGGGCCGCACCGGGCACGAAGCGGCTCTGGATCTCCTCGAGGTGCAGGTCGGCCGCTGCATGCTGACCGAAGGTCACGCGCGGACCCGCGTGACGTGTCGCCTGGACACGAACGTGGGTGTCGTCGAGGTTGACCACGGAGGTGGCGTCGTTTCGCAGCATCGCGAACAGCTCGCCCTTGGCGGCCGCGATATCGTCGAGCGAGCCGAGCTTCTCCAGGTGCGCCGCGCGGACGTTCGTCACGAGTCCTACGTCCGGGTCGACCATCGCGGCCAGATGGGCGATCTCCCCGTGGTCGCTCATCCCCATCTCGACGACGACGAACGTGGCGTCCTCCGGACACGCCAGCAGCGTCAGCGGAACCCCCAAATGGTTGTTGAAGTTCCCGATCGTCCGATGCGTCGGTGCCACCGATCCGAGACCCGCCGCGATGAGGTCCTTGGTCGTCGTCTTGCCGTTGCTTCCGGTCACCGCGATCCAGCGGGCGCGACCGATGCGGCGACGCACGTACCGGCCGCACCCGCCGAGCGCCGCCACGACGTCGGGAACGCGGATCAACGCAGGAGGGGCGGGGTCACCGTCAGCTGGCGGCGACTCGACGATCGCGACCGAGGCCCCCGCACCGAGCGCCTCGGCGAGGAACCGGTGCCCGTCGGTGCGGCTGCCCTTGAGCGCGAAGAACCCGCTGCCTTCACGCAGGCGGCGCGTGTCGATCTCGAACGACGACACGCGCGTCGTGGGTTCGCCGCGCACGATCTCCCCGGCCGTGGCCTCGGCCAACTGGGCGACGGTCAGCTCAGGCACCGGCCCCCCCCGGCCCAGCCCCGGGCCCGCAACGCTTGCTCGGCGACGGCACGGTCGTCGAACGGGACCTCGCGATCCTGGAACGTCTGTGAGGTCTCGTGCCCCTTGCCGGCGAGCAGGATCACGTCGTCTGCGGCCGCTTGCGCGATCGCCGTGTGGATCGCCTCCTCCCGGTCGAGGATCCAGGAGGTCCGTGCGTCCGCGCCGGGGACCGCTGTGACGCCGACGGAGATGCCGCGGAGGATCTCCGCCGGATCCTCGCGCCGTGGATTGTCGGTGGTCACGTACAGGACCGCCCCCGACTCGGCGGCGGCGCGACCCATCTCGGCGCGCTTGCCGTGGTCGCGATCCCCGCCACACCCGAACACGAGTCGCACCTGACCGCGGATCTGCTGGGTCAGCCAGCCGACGACGTTGCGCAGAGCCTGCTCCGTGTGGGCGTAGTCCACGAGCACGCGGAACGGCTGGCCGCGGTCCACGGGCTCCATGCGCCCGGGGACCGACGCGACGGACACGACGCCCGCCGTGACCGCCTCGGGCGGGATCCCGAGGGCGATCGCGCACGCCGCCGCCGCGGCGACGTTGTCGAGGTTGAACGGTCCGAGCAGGAAGGTCCGGACGGGGAGCGACCCCACGGGTGTCTGGAGCACGGCCGACGAGCCTTCGAGGCTCGAGTGCTCTTGCACGAGGCGCACGTCGGCGGCCGCGGAGCGGCCGAAGCGCAACACACGAGACCGGATCCGATCCGCGATCCGCGCGCCGTATTCGTCGTCCGCCGGCAGAACCGCCCACCGATCGGGCTCGAGCGATTCGAACAGCAGCAACTTGGCCTGAAAGTACTCCTCGATCGTGTCGTGGAAATCGAGGTGGTCGCGGCCGAGGTTCAGGAACGCGGCGGTGGCGAACCGCATGCCGAAGACGCGCTGCTGCGCCAGCGCGTGAGACGAGACCTCCATCGACACGAAGTCGATCGCCTCATCCCGCATCTCGGCGAGCAAGCGGTACAGGTCCGGAGACTCGGGGGTCGTGCGCGACCCCGGACGCTCGATGCCGGCGAACGCGTAGCCGACCGTCCCGATCCGACCGGCTCGCCGGCCGGCGGCTGCGGCGATCGCATGGACGAGGTGCGCGACCGTGGTCTTGCCGTTGGTTCCGGTGATGCCCACGAGCGTCAAGGCCTCGTCCGGGCGCCCCCAGCACTCCCGGGACAGCAGCGCGGCGGCGTGCCTCGGTTGGGCGACGTGGACCCACGCGACGTCGCCGCACAGCCATTCCGGCCGCGGCCCGTCGGCGACGACGGCGCTCGCCCCGCGCTCGATCGCCTGCGGGACGAAGTCGAGGCCGTTGGCCCGCAGTCCCGCGAGCGCGAAGAAGATCTCTCCCGGTCCCACGCGACGCGAGTCGAGTGCCGCGCCGCGGATCTCCGGATCGGGGCCGATCGGAGCCAGCGGCACGATCCCGGCCGCGTGCAAGAGCTCGGACAGACGCGTCGTCACCCCGGTCATCCTGCCGCCCGCCCGAGTGCGGCCGGGGCGGGCTCGGCGGGAGCGAACGGCCCCTCCGAGAGCTGGAGAGTGCACACGGATCCGGAAACGAGCGCTGTCCCGGGGGCGGGCTCCTGCGACACGACATGGCCCGTGCCGATGACCACGGGTCGACAACCACGTCGCGCGATCGCAACGATCGCCTCGCGCAATCCGGCCCCGCGAACGTCGGGCACCGTTCCCGCGGCGGTGGCGACACGTGGATGCCGTTTCGCCTCGAACGAGGCCACGTGAGTGGCGGCGAGCGTCTCGTCCTCGTCGGCCCCGAGTGGAGTCGGGTCGTCCGCGGGCACGCGCAGATACCGAAGCGCCTCCGCCAGAATGCGTGAGAACACGGGCGCGGCGACTTGCCCGCCCTGATGCTGCGCACCGCGCGGGAACTCGATCACCACGAGCACGACGAGGCGCGGAGCGCTCGCTGGCGCGAAGCCGCCGAACGACGCCACGTACTCCCCCTGCGCGTAGCCCTGACCGCGTGAGCGCTGCGCGGTGCCCGACTTTCCGGCCACTCGATAGCCCTCGACCGTGGCGCGGGCACCGGTGCCCGAGCGGACGACCGTCTCGAGCATTCGGCCGATCTCGCGCGCCGTCGTCGGACGAATCACCCGTCGCGCCGGCTCGTGGTCCAATGGGATCAAAGATCCAGCGGGACCGAGCGTGCCCCGCACGACGTGCGGGGGCACGAGCGTCCCGGCGTTCGCGACGGCGGACATCGCCGCGGCCATCTGCATCGCCGTGACGCCGATCTCCTGGCCGAATGCGAGCGAAGCCTGGGAGAAGCCGGACCACCGCGACGGATCCCGGAGGATGCCCCGGCTCTCGCCGGGAAGCTCCACGCCGGTCCTGCTTCCAAAACCGAAGCCGACCATCGAGTCCCAGAGCTCGCGCGCCGAGAGGGTCTGGACGATCTTGACCATCCCGATGTTGCTCGACTTCTCCAGGATCTCGAGCGGTGTCAGAGTGCCGTGCGGCTTGACGTCGTGGATCACGCGCCCTGCGGTCGCCCAGGCCCCGTTCTCGCACCAGATCGGCTGCCCCGGCCGGACCCGCTCGCGGTCGAGAGCTGCGGCCATGGGGACGATCTTGAACGTCGAGCCCGGCTCGTAGATCGCCGAGACCGCCCGGTTCGGTCGCTCTGCTTCGGTCGCCCGGCCGAAGACGTTGGGATCGGGCGCCGGATGATTGGCCAGCGCCAGAACTTCTCCCGTCGAGGGATCGAGGACCACCGCCGACGCCGCATCGGCGTTCGTGTCTCGCATGGCGCGGTCGAGCTCGCGCTCGACGATGTGCTGGAGTGCCAGATCGATCGTCAAGACTACGTCGCGTGGCTGGCGCCGCGGTTCACCGACCCGCTCGCGAAGCCGTCCGTTGCGGGCGTCTTGGAGCACCAGGAACACGGTCGGATCCCCGCGCAGCTGATCGTCGAATCGGCGCTCGATCCCCTCGACGCCCTCGCCATCGATGGTCGAGTAGCCGACGACATGCGCGCCGAGGCGCCCGCGGGGATAGACACGCTTCGATTCGCGCTCGAACCCGAACGGCCGGTCGTCTCCGATCGGCAGGGCGAGCGCGCGGACCCGTTTCACGTCTCCTGGCTCGAGCAGGCGCTTCAGATACACGAACGGTTTGCCCGATCGGAGCCGCGCCAGGATCTCGCGCCGCGGCATGTCGAGCACCGGCGCGAGCGCGGCGGCGGCGCGCTCGGGATCCTCGACGCGGCGGGGGTGGACGTAGAGCGACAGCGCCTCCATGCTGACCGCCAGCGGGTCCCCGTGCCGGTCGAGAATCGCCCCACGGGTCGCCGGAACCACGACGCGGCTCCGGTACTGGTCTTCGGCGCGTGCCCGGAAGTGCTCGCTGCGACCGACCTGGATCTGGAGGAGCCGCGCACCGATCGTCACCGACACGGCGGCGACGAACGCGATGAGCAGCGCGATGCGAGGGCGGCTAGTCCACGCCATGTCCCACCCACCCTGCGAGCCGGGGCTGGTTCGGCGCCGTGGAATCCACGGCCACCGGGCCACCCGCGAGAAGGTCGCGCGGTTCCGTAGCGTCCAAAGGGAGGACGAGCACACGCCGTGGGTCCGGTCGAGCGAGGCCCCGCTCTCGAGTGGCCCATGCCTCGATCCTGGCGAAGCTCTCGAGTCGCGCTCGCTCCACCCGGAGAAGCTGCTCTTCGTTGCGCAACGCCTCGTGCTCGACGCGCAGTGCGTTCAGCGCGAACAGGATGCGCAGGCATTCGTTCTGCTGCACCACGCACACGACGACCGGCGATAGGGCGATCGCGAGGCACCCGAGCACGCGCCACAACGAGCGCGCCCGCTGGGTGTCCGCTTCGCGGACGAGCGGCCGGTTGCTCCACCCCCGCTCCGCCGCCGCGGGCTTCAAAGCCTCTCTCCGGCGCGCAGCCGCGCGCTCCGCGACCGAGGGTTCCCGGCGATCTCGAGGTCCGACGGGCGGATCGGCGTCGGTGTGAGGACGCGGACGGTGCTCTTGGCTTCGCAGGCGCAGACGGGCAGCCGCGGGGGGCAAGTGCAGCCGCGGGCCAGCTCGCGAAGCTCGTGCTTCACCGCGCGGTCCTCGAGCGAATGATAGGAGATCACCACGAGCCGACCGCCCGGCCGCAGCAGGCTCACGGCATCGGAAACGGTCTGGCGGAGACCCACGATCTCGCCGTTGACCGCGATCCGCAGCGCCTGGAACGCGCGGGTCGCGGGGTGGATTCGGAATCGACGCGCCGCTGGGCCGAGTGCACGCTCGACCACACCGGCTAGCTCGGAGGTGCGCTGGATCGGGCGGCGGCTCTGCTCGCGGACGATCGCCCGGGCGATCGTCCGGGCGGCCCGCTCCTCGCCGAATTCCGCCAGGATGCGCCGGAGCTCGATCTCGGAGGCGGACGCGAGGAGATCGGCCGCCGTCGGTCCCGCGCCGGGGCTCATGCGCATGTCGAGCGGCCCGTCGCTGCGGAACGAGAACCCACGGTCCGGGTCATCCAGCTGGAGCGACGAGACCCCGAGATCGGCGAGGATCCCGTCGACGGGGCCGAAGCCGAGCTCCGCCAGTTGGCCGGCGAGGTCCTGATGGTTGCCGTGGACCGTGACGAGCGCGCCGCCGTACCGGGCGAGACGCGCTCGGGCGATTCCGAGCGCCTGCTCGTCGCGGTCGATCCCGATCACGCGTCCGCCGGATCCCACGGCGTCGAGCAGGGCCTCGGCGTGCCCGCCCGTTCCGAGAGTCGCGTCGACGAACAACCCGCCGGGCCCCGGTCGGAGCAGTTGTAGGCACTCCCGGAGAAGCACCGGCTCGTGCACGTGGCCATCGGGCAACGGCGCCATCGTGGTCAGGGAGCGGGCGGAGATCATCGTCAGAATCCTAGCGACGCCAACTCCTTCAGGTCGTCGTCGGTCAGTGGGTCGTCGTCCATCCGTCGTTCGAACGAAGCTCGATTCCATACTTCGAGGTAATCGATTTGCCCAAGGACAGCGACGCTGCCGTCGATCCCGGTCTTTTCCCGGAGCAGCGGGTGGATGAGCACGCGACCCTGCGCATCCAGGGACGCGGCCTGCCCGTAGTAGTTCAGCAATGCACGGAGCTTCGTTACCGCCGGCTTCACTCTCGAGGAGCCGAGCAGCCGTTCCTCCAGCTTCGTGTAGACGGGGAGGGGATAGATGCGGACCGATTCGCCCCGCAGGCTGGTGACGAAGACATCCGCGCCATACGTCGGAACGAGGTACGAGCGGAAGTCCGCGGGGAGCTTGAGACGCCCCTTCTCATCCACCCGCGCGAGCGCGTTTCCCCGCAACATGCCGCTCGGTCCGCCCGGGACAGCGAGACGTGCGCGCCCGGATCCGGACCGCCATGCCGTGCCACATGTCGGCCGGGACCTCGGCCGCCCCCGGTTCGCGCCGCTGCTCTGTGAAGAGAGAGGCCCTGGGCCACTCTACTCCACTTTCGACCACCAGGCCGCGATGATAGGAACGACGAATACTCCTGTCAATACCTCAAGGAACCGAATCCGGCGATCTCCGTGGCGAAACTAAGGCGATTTCATCGCTCGACTACACTAGCGTGGGCCCAGCCCCGGGAGGTGAGCGTGCGACCGAGGACGAGATGCGCGCGGATGGGACACGGGACGATGGAGACGGGACGGCCGCTCGCGCCGGTCATCGTTCCCTCGTCGACGTTCGTGTTCGAGAGCCAGGCGGAGGTCGAGCGCTACTACGAAGCGGGTGCCGGCTATGTGTACTCGCGCTATGAGAATCCCACCGTGCGGCAGGTCGAGATCGGCCTGGCGCAGCTCGAGGGCGCGGACGCAGCCGCGTGCTTCGCCTCCGGGATGGCGGCGATCAGCACCACGCTGCTGGCATTCGTGCGCACCGGCGATCGCATCGCGGCGCAGCGAGAGCTCTACGGCGGGGCCGCCGACCTGCTCGCGAGCTTCCTCCCGCAGCTCGGCATCGAGGTGGAGCCCCTCGGCCTCGACGAGATCGCGGCGCTCGAGCCCTCGAGAATCGAGGGCTGCCGCTTGCTCTACCTCGAGTCGCCGGTCAATCCGACTCTTCGGGTCGTCGATCTTCGGCGTGCGGCCGAAGTCGCGCACGCGGCCGGGGTGCGGGTCGTGGTCGACGGCACCTTCGCTCCACCCGTTCTGCAGCGACCGGTCGACCTCGGCGTCGACCTCGTCGTCCACAGCGCGACGAAGTACCTGGGTGGTCATAGCGACCTGATCGGCGGCGTCGTGGCTGGCCATGCGGAGCTCGTGCGGCAGATCGCGGGCCGCCGTCGCGCCCTGGGTGGGATCCTGGACCCGTTTCCGGCGTTTCTGCTGCTACGCGGGATCCGAACGCTGGCGGTACGGATGGACGCTCACTGCCGCGGCGCGTCGCTCATCGCGCGGTTCCTCGCCGGCCATCCGCTGGTTCGGCAGGTCTACTTTCCGGGGCTCGAGGACCATCCGGATGCCGAGGTCATCCGCCGGCAGATGACGGGGCCGGGCGGAATGGTCTCGTTCACCGTGGACGGGGCGGAAGCGGCGTGGTCCACTCACGATCGTCTGCGGCTGTTCTCCCGAGCCGGCAGTTTGGGAGGTGTGGAGTCTCTGGTGTCGATCCCGGCGCGGATGTCACACCGTTACCTGGATCGAGACACCCGTGCGAGCGTGGGAGTTCCCGACGAAATGATCCGCTTGTCGGTGGGGCTCGAAGATCCGGACGACTTGATTGAGGACCTGGATCAGGCCCTCCGGGTCTAGGCTCGCTGCGGGACCGTCCTACCTCTTCGTCGGTGACTTCGTCGCGCCGTCGTTCGATGGCGGAGGCGGCGGCTCGGCGTCCGGCCCCGGGGGACGCTGATCGAACGGATCGGGCCCTTCGGAAACGCGGTCTGTGAGGCCACCGTCGCCCAAGATCGGGAAGTCCGTGACGCGGGTCTGGCCCGCCGAGTTGTAGGCCAGGATGACCCGATTGCCTACGACCTTGAGGACCGGCCACGATGCACGGGTCTCGGGACCGGTCACCGGCACCGCGGGAGACCACTCGGTGCCACCGGCAGGCAGCGTGGACAGGAGCAATCTCCGCGCGGGTCCGTCCACGAAGGCGAGGTAGATCGTGCCACGGCTGTCCGCGGCGAGGGAGGGCTGGATCTGGTTTCTCCGGTCGTTGGCTCCGACGAACATCGGCGCCTGCCAAGAGCCGTTCGAGTCGGTGAATGAGAGCGCGATGTCGTACTCCGCACCACTACGGTAGGCCCACGCGGCCCAGCCGCTCCCATCCAGGGGGCTCGAAACCACGATGAGGGCGCCGTCGAGCGAGTTCGGCGCGTAGCGAGGCGGCAGCGCCGAGCCACGCACGCCTGCGGGGATGTCCCCGGCGGCCATGACCCCGACTGCGCACAGCGCCAGGCAACCAACGATCCTACGCATGACCATGCCCCTTTTCGACGTAGTCGTCGAAGGCCTCGGCCTCGGGAAACCTGCGTTCGAGACTGGAGCGCAGTGCCTTCAGGCGGCCGAAGGCGATCTTCTCGCGGGTCGGATTCGTTTCCGCCGCCGCCATTCGCCACTCGTAGTACGCATTGATGAACAGAAGGTCCGGGTGCTTCGCGCTGGCCTGCATCGCGAGGCCGTCGGACTCCCGGAAGCAGCCGCGGGCTCGCGGGTGATCGCCCGCGCGGTAGTACGCCTCGCCGAGGTTGGTCCACGCCAAGGCCTCGAGACGGCGATGGCCCGCCGCCCGAGCCTCGGTCAGCGTTTCGCGCAACACACGCATGCCCTCGCGCGACTTGCCCAGCGCGGTGTAGCACGCGCCGGTCATGATCTTGGTTCGCAGACCCTCGTAGGTGTCCCCGCACTCGGAGTGCAGGCGGGCCGCTTCGCGGTATCGATCGAGAGCCGCGGCGGACTGTCCCGTGTCCAAGAGAACGCGAGCCTGCGCGCCGACCGCCTTGGCCGCAAGACGCGTGAGCGAGTGATCGAGCGCGATGTGATACGCGCGATCGGCCTCGATCTCGCTGAGGAAGTAGTCGCCCTGGTCAGCGTGCGTGCTGGCGAGCGCGAGCAGCGCACGGGCCTGGAGCGTGGGGTCGAGTCGCTGCGACAGGCGCAGTGCGGCGCGCAGTTCCTGCTCGGCCAGGGCCAGCTTGCCGAGGCGGATCAGAGCGGCCGATTGGTTGATCCGCGCGAGCCCGAGGATCTCCTCGGTCGCGGGACTCTCCTCTTCGTCGAGCAGGAGCTCGATCGCCCGCTCGAATAGAGCGAAGGCGCGACCGTTGTCGCCGGCCTTCATGGCTTCGACGCCCTCGTCGACGAGGGCTCGCGGCGCGCCCGTAGCGGGCTTGAGCGCCTCGAACTCCTCCAGATCCACGATGTCCGAAAACGACTGGATCGAAACGTTGAACACGTTTGCGAGAACACGCAGCTTGTCGAACGATGGGTAGCAGATCCCCTTCTCGTAGCGGCTGAGCTGCGAGTTGTCGATCTCCCCACCTTCTGCGCGGGCGCGTTCTTCCACCCGACGCAGCGAGTATCCGTAGCCGCTTCGCAAACGCCTCAAGTAACTACCCAACCGAACGCTTCCCTTGAGGCTCGCGTCCGCCTGCTGTGCTCGAGCACCCATCTCCACTCCCCACCGCAGCTCCCTCTCGGAAGCCGCCCCCCTAGGAAGGCCCTGAGCTCTCGATCCCCCCGGGTCTTCTTATACCCCGAAATGTAATGCACAACGAGCCAGAAGGCTACGGTCGCGGTTCGCACGCAGCGGGAACCGTGCGCTCCCGAAGAACTACACTATCCGGCGGCGCGAGCCGACCGCGAGGGAACTAGCGAGTGAGGACACCCGGCTTTCGTGATACTTTCGCTGAGACGTTCAGCGGAGAGACGATTCGGGCGGTCTTGCTCTTCGGGGCTTTCCTCGGGGTCCTTGTCTTTCTGGCCGTACAGCTCACCTTCCGCGAGTTGGACCTCAAGGTGCTGACGGATCGCCTGGATCTCGGCCAGATCGAGGCAAGACGGATCGCCGCCACGGTGGCCGACCTCGGGCGGGACGGCTCGGCCGTCGATTTCTCCCTCGTGCGGGCCCAGCAGCAGACGATCCGGTTCCTCATCCAGGAGCGGCTGGGAGTGCGGTTGTTCATCCACCACGTCGAAATCGTGGACCGCTTCGGAGTTCGCCAGCTCCTCGTGTCGAACCCGGCTGCGGCAGAGGAACCCCGGGCCGCGGCGCCCGATCTGTCCTTCCCCGATAGTTGGCCGAGAAGCGGAGCGCAGATCGTGGAAGCGCCGATCCGGGGCGGCGAGGGGGCTGTTCGCCTCGGCGTCGCCGCACAGCCAATTCTCGAAGACCTCGCTGTCTTGCGGGCGTCGCTAAGACGCAAGATCGTGATCGCCGCCACGCTGGCGGTCGCCGTGCTGTTCGCCGGACTCTTCTATGTCCTGCACCTGATCCGCAAGAACCGAGGACTCGAGCAGTCCCGTCGATCCGCCGAGCGTGCCTCGTACGTCGGGCTCCTCGCGTCCGGTCTGGCCCACGAGATTCGCAACCCGCTGAACGCGATGAACATGAACCTGCAGATGCTGGAGGAGGAGCTCCAAACGGTGGCGCCGATCGGCGCCGGAGAATCCACCGAGCTTCTCGAGTCGACCAAGAGCGAGATCAAGCGACTCGAGGGTCTCGTGAACAACTTCCTGGCCTACGCCCGTCCGGCCCCGGCCCGCTTCGAGACGCAGAGCCTCAACGCGGTCGTCGGTGAGGTCGCGCGGTTTCTCGAGGTCGACTTCCGACAGCATCGCGTCGAGCTGCGACTCGATCTCGAGCCCCTGCTCCCGGCGGTCGAGCTGGATGGGACGCAGTTCAAGCAGGCGCTGATGAACCTGCTCGTCAACGCGCGCCAGGTGTTGAAGGACGGCGGCTGTGTCGTCGTACGGACGCGCGCCGGTGCGGGTGGCGATATCCTGGTCGAGGTCGAGGACAATGGTCCCGGCATCGCGGAAGGCCTGCGCGACAGGATCTTCGAAGTATTTTTCTCCAGTCGCGGCGGCGGCACGGGACTCGGTCTGCCGATCGCGCGACAGATCATCGAGCGCCACGGCGGGACAATCGAGGTCGACAGCGCCGAAGGGCGCGGCTCGACGTTTCGCATGCATCTGCCGCGGCACCACGTGTCGAGCGCGGTGGTCGGCACGGAAGCGCCCCGGTGACCGACGACGCGTCGACCCACGACGTCGCCCGACGCGCCGCCGAGCTTCGCGAGCGCATCGCCTGGCACCGCAAGCGTTACTACGTCGACGACGACCCCGAGATCTCGGACGCCGAGTACGACGCGCTCGAGCGCGAGCTGTTGGCGATCGAGCGCGAGCACCCGGACCTCGTCACCGCGGACTCGCCGTCCCTGCGGGTCGGCGGCGAGCCGGCGACCGGGCTCGCCACGTACCGGCACGCGACACCGCTCCTGTCGCTCGACAACGTGTATGACGGGGGAGAGCTGAACGAGTGGGAGGCGCGGCTGCGACGGGTCGTCGGCGGTCGCCAGCCGACCTACGTCGTGGAGCCGAAGATCGATGGGCTGTCGATCGCTGTGCACTGGCGGGACGGAGTCCTCGAGCGAGCCGTGACGCGCGGTGACGGCGAGGTCGGCGAGGTCGTGACGCCGAACGTCTGCACGATCCGCTCCATCCCGCTGCGCCTGGCTCGACCGGTTGCCGCGCTCGAGGCGCGCGGGGAGATCTTCCTCTCTCGCGAGGCGTTTCGCGCGCTCAATCGCCAGCGCGAGCAGGCCGGCGAGCCGCCATTCGCGAATCCGCGCAACGCCGCGGCGGGCACGGTGCGACTACTCGACGCGCGCGTGACCGCGACTCGTGGCCTGGACTGCCACTTCTACGCCCTGGTCTGGATCGAGGACCGGGCGAGCGCGCCTCCCGAAACTCACGATGCGGCGCTCGCGCTGCTGCACGACCTCGGTCTGCGCACGAACCTGCTGCGCAGGACCTGCGCGGACCTCGCGGGGGCGGTCGAGTACCACGAGTGGCTGCGCGCCCGTCGCGATTCCCTGGCGTACGAGATCGACGGGATCGTGGTCAAGGTGAACGAGTCCGACCTCCGCGATCTCGCCGGATCGACCGCGAAGTTCCCGCGCTGGGCGGTCGCCTGGAAGTACCCGGCGGAGCAGGCCACGACACGGGTGCGGGACATCGTGGTCCAGGTGGGGCGGACCGGAAAACTCACGCCCGTGGCCGAGCTCGAGCCGGTGACGCTCGCCGGAACGACGGTATCCCGGGCCACGCTGCACAACGAGGACGAGGTCGCCCGGAAAGATGTCCGTGTGGGAGACGTCGTGTGGATCGAGAGGGCGGGGGATGTCATCCCGCAGGTCGTCAAGTCGGTTCCGGCGCAGACACGAGACGGCCGGCCCGCGTTCCGGATGCCCGACGCGTGTCCCGTTTGCGGAGCGGAGGCGGTTCGCGACGATGGCGAAGCGGCTCGGTACTGCACGAACTTGGTGTGCCCGGCGCAGCTCCGCCAACGCCTCTTGCACTTCTCCTCGCGTTCCGGGATGGACATCCAGGGTCTGGGCGACGCGCTCGTCGAGCAACTCGTCGCACGCGATGCGGTCCGCGACGTCGCCGACCTGTACGCTCTGGATCTCGCCGGGCTCGCAACGCTCGAGCGGATGGGCGAGAAGTCGGCCGCGAACCTGCTCGGGCAGATCGACGCATCGCGGCGGCTCCCACTCCACCGCCTGGTCTACTCGCTGGGGATCCGCCACGTCGGCGAGCGCGCCGCGCGCACGCTCGCCTCGGGGCTCGGCTCGCTCGATGCGATCGCCGGCTCGACGAGCGAGGCACTCGAGGCGCTGGAGGACGTGGGGCCGAAGACCGCCGAGGCCGTTCGACGGTTCTTCGCGCAATCGGCGAACCGAGCGCTCGTCCGCCGGCTCGCCGCCGCCGGCGTCAACACACTTGCGCTCGACGACGAGCGAGGGTCGCCGCGGGACAGCCGTCCGCTCGTCGGAAGAACATTCGTCCTCACCGGCACTCTTCCGGGCCGAACCCGCGACGAGGCGCGAGCGGCGATCGAGGCCCGGGGCGGAAGGGTGGTGCAGAGCGTGAGCCGCAAGACCGACTTCGTCGTCGTCGGCGCGGAGGCAGGGTCAAAGGCGGCCCGCGCGCGGGAGCTCGGGGTCGCGATCCTCGATTCCGACGGGTTCGAGCGTCTGCTCGAGTCGCGCTAGTCTCGCGGCTCCGAGGTCCGGTGAACTCGGGCGCCCGGCCGGTTGCGCCGGCCCGAACCGGATCCCCGGGTGCGGAGTTCGGAGTCGGGAACTAGAATGCGCCGACCCGAGCGAACATGGCCGAAAAAGGGAAGATCCTCGTCATCGAGGACGACGACAGCAACCGGCGCAGCCTGTCGCGTGCGCTGGAGCGGGACGGCTATGCCGTCGAAGCGTTCGGCGAGGCCTCGCCCGCGCTCGAGTACCTCCAGTCCCACCGCGACGTCACGCTCGTCGCGACCGACCTGATGCTGCCGGGAACCGACGGGTTCGGTGTTCTCGAGGCCGCGCGCCAGCTACGCCCCGACGTCGGAGTTCTGATGATCACGGGCCACGCCACGGTCGAGTCGGCCGTGGAGGCCATGAAGCGCGGGGCCGACGACTATCTCACCAAACCGGTCAACCTCGACGAGCTGCGCCGACGTGTCGCGACGATCGTGGAACGGGTCAAGCTTCGTCGGCGCAACGAGGAGCTCGAGGAACGGCTGAGCGAGCGGTTCGGCTCGCTCATCGGGCGATCGAAGACGATGGAGGCGCTCATGCGCCAGATGTACCTCGTCGCCCCGACCCGCGCGAACGTGCTCATCGTCGGCGAGTCCGGCACCGGAAAGGAGGTCGTCGCCAACTCGCTCCACGAGAATTCGCCACGGCGCGACCGCAGGTTCCTGCCGATCAATTGCGCGGCGATTCCCGCCGAGATCCTGGAGTCCGAGGTTTTCGGGCACGAGCGTGGCTCCTTCACCGGCGCGACCGGGCGCAAGGTCGGGAAGTTCGAGCTCGCCGACGGTGGCACGTTGTTCCTCGACGAGATCGGCGAGCTGCCGCTCGACATGCAGGCCAAGCTGCTCCGCGTGATCGAGCAGCGGGAGTTCATGCGCGTCGGCGGAACGGAGACGATCCGCGTCGACATCCGGCTCATCGCGGCCACCAACCAGGATCTCGGGGCCGCCGTCGACACCGGGCGGTTCCGAGGCGACCTGTACTACAGGCTCAAGGTGGTCACCCTCCAGATTCCGCCGCTGCGCGAGCGCCGCGAGGACATCCCGCTGCTCGCGAACCACTTCCTCCGGGAGTTCGCGGCGGAGAACGGTCGGCCGGGGATGAGGTTCAGCCCCGAAGTGATGCGCACCATCGTCGAAGCGCGATGGGAAGGCAATGTCCGCGAGCTCCGAAACCTGGTCGAGAGTCTCGTGGTCCTTACCCCGAACGACGAGATCCGGCTCGAGGACCTGCCGGCCGAGTACGCGCGCGGGGCCGGGGACCTCGCCGACGCTCCCATCCCCGGCGGAGAGCAGCCGCCGGTTGGGTTGCGGATGGAGGAGGTCGAGCGGAGGGCGATCCTGGCCGCCCTCGAGAAGACCGGCGGCAACCGGACGCAGGCGGCGGAACAGCTCGGGATCGGTCTGAGGACGCTCCAGCGGAAGCTCAAGGAGTACCGACTCGCAGGCTGGACCGGGGCGGACTAGATTCTCACGAGGAGACCACCGAAGTGTGCCACTTTGACATCCGGAGGCCCCGAAGGCCGTCGACGCGGCGTGGCTGGAGTTGCCCGATCCTCTCGATCCCCGGTAAACCGAACGGCACGCCACTTGCTGACGCATAGGGACCGGTAATGTCTCCACGCGCCCTCTATCCCTACACCGTGTTGGTCGTCGACGACGATCCGTCGGTCTTGGCCACCTACCGGCGACTCCTCGGGCGATCGGGATACCAGGCGATGGCGGTCGACGACCCGTGGCGGGTGCTCAACGGCCGCTACGCTGACCAGGCTATCGATCTGGTGCTCCTGGACTACAAGATGCCGGGGATGGACGGACTGACGCTCCTCGCCGAGCTGCGGCGGCGCGAATGCCGCGCCAAGTGCGTGCTTCTGTCGGCGTTCATCAACGAGGACGTCGAGCAGCGGGCCCGCAACCTGGGCGTCGAGCGGCTGCTCGAGAAGCCCGTGGACGCCGCGGCCCTCCTGCGGGTTCTCCAGGAACTCCTGCCGGCCCGAGTCGAGCGACCTGCGGAGGTCGCGCTAAACTATGACCGCGGTGGGTGAGCCACCGGCCTTCGGGGGCACGGGTCGGCACGGCGAGTGGCCGAGAGGTAGGGTTCGAATGAACAGTCGGTCGATGGGTTTCGTGTCTCTGCTCTTGGTCGTCGCGGTCAGTATCGTTTTCGGGATGCTCCTGGGTGGCCGGCTGAACGCTCCGCCGGTTTCCTACGCCGCTCCGTCGATCTCCCTCGCCGCGTCTCGGCCGGCGACGGAAGAGCGCGGGATCCGGAGCTTCGCCGACATCGCCGAGACAGCCATGCCCGCCGTGGTCAGCGTCCGTAGCGCGGTGCTCCCCGACAAGAAGGGCGAGGAGCCGGACGAGCGGGAGCGCCAGCAGCCACGGCAATTCCCCGGGCCAGAGGAGTGGTTCCGCTACTGGTTCGGGGACCCGGACCCGAACGATCGCCGACGCCCGGATTCCGAGCCGTCGATCGGAGAGGGATCGGGATTCCTGATCTCCGAGGACGGGTATCTGCTGACGAACAACCACGTCATCGATCAGGCCGACGACGTGAAGATCCGCTTGCATGATGGACGCGAATTCACGGCCAAGGTCGTCGGGACCGATCCGTCGATCGACCTGGCCCTGCTGAAGATCGATCCGAAGGACGAGAGGCTCCCGACGCTCCCCTTGGGCGACTCGGCGGCGGTGCGCGTCGGGGAGTGGGTCATCGCCATCGGCAATCCGCAGGAGCTGAGCCAAACGGTGACGGTCGGTGTCGTCTCGGCCAAGGACCGGAGAGTCCCGGTGGGCTCGACGGACCAGGGCGTGGTGAGCTTCCTCCAGACGGACGCCGCGATCAACTTCGGCAACTCCGGTGGACCGCTCCTCGACATCCGCGGCAACGTGATCGGGATCAACACCGCAATCCGGCGCATGAACCTGGCGGAGGGGATCGGCTTCGCGCTGCCCATCGATCATGCACGCGGCGTCATCGACCAGCTTCGAGAGCACGGCCGCGTCCAGCGGGGCTACATCGGGATCACGATGAACCAGGGCGGGCTCGACGAAGCGGCCCAGGAGTGGCTCGGTCTGTCCGACCGGAACGGCGTGATCGTGGACGACGTCACGCCCGACGGCCCCGCCGACGAGGCCGAGATCCGCAAGGGCGACGTGATCCGCAAGGTCGACGGCGAGGTCGTGCGCGACAACCCGGACCTGATCGGCAAGATCTCGTCCCACCGTCCGGGCGACGAGGTCCGGCTCGAGCTGTACCGCAAGGATGGCGACCGTGGTCGGACCGTCGACGTGAAGGTCAAGCTCGGCGACCGTGAGGAGGGTCTCCAGGCCAACGCGCAGGCGCCCGACAACCGCCCGCCCGCCGACGAGGAGCCTGCGCCGACCGAGGCGACGAGCCTCGGAATCACCGTGAAGACCCCGACCCCCGGCGAACGCCGCCAGCTCCGGCTCGGAGCGACCGAGCGCGGCGTCCTCGTGACCGAGGTCGAGTTCAACAGCGCCGCCCAAGAAAAGGGCATCGCCGCCGGAATGGTGATCGTTGAGATCAATGGGCAGGCGATCGAGACGATCGACGACTGGGAGCGCTTGACGGAGGGCCTGCGCCCCGCGGCGCCGTGCAAGCTCGACGTCCTGGCCGGCCAGGGTCGGGTGATCTCGTTCTACCTTCGGGTGCCCGCCGAGAGGTAGGTCGGAGCGACGGGCCGCGGCCTTGTCATTGGCGCGGTGTGGTATTCTCCACCGCCCATTCGGCTGTTCCCGGAACCGCGTATCGCGGAACCGCAATGAGCCCGAACCGCAAACCCCGAGCGCTCGTTGTCGACGACGAGGCCGATATTCGGTCGTCGCTCCGTCGGCTTCTCGAGTACGAGGGGTACGAGGTCGTCGAGGCCGCCACGGGCGCCGAGGCGCTCGAGCGCGCCGAGGTCGATGAGCCCGAGGCCGTCCTCCTCGACATCAAGCTGCCGCACATGGACGGGCTCGAGGTCCTGGCCGAGCTACGCAAGCGCCACCCGGATCTCCCCGTCGTGATGGTCTCGGGCCACGGTACGGTCGCGACCGCCGTCCAGGCGACGCGCCTCGGCGCGTTCGACTTCATGGAGAAACCGCTCGAGAGCGACCGCGTGCTGCTCGTCCTGCGCAACGCGCTCGAGCGCCGCCGCCTCGAGGAGACGGTCCGGGAGTACCGGTTGTCGTTCGAGGCCCAGTACAGGCTGGTTGGATCCTCCGCGGCGCTCGCCCGGGTCCAGGAGACGATCGCGAAGATCGCCCCGACGAGCGCTTCGGTCGTGATCACCGGAGAGTCGGGAACGGGCAAGGAGCTCGTGGCCCGTGCGATCCACCGGAACAGTCCCCGAGCGTCCAAGCCGTTCGTCAAGGTCAATTGCGCTGCGATCCCCGAAGAGCTGATCGAGTCCGAGCTGTTCGGGCACGTGAAAGGCTCGTTCACCGGGGCGATCAAGGATCAGTTGGGCAAGTTCGTCCGTTCCGACGGCGGGACGATCTTCCTCGACGAGATCGGCGACATGAGCCTGCGGACCCAGGCAAAGGTGCTGCGGGTTTTGCAGGACGGCGAGGTCGAGCCCGTCGGGGCCGCACGTACGTTGACCGTGGACGCTCGGGTGGTCGCGGCCACGAACAAGGCGCTCGAGCGGGAGATCGCCGAGGGACGGTTCCGCGAGGACCTGTTCTTCCGGCTCAACGTCGTTCCGCTCCATCTGCCGCCCTTGCGCGAGCGACCCGACGACATCGAGCCCCTGGTGCGGCACTTCGCCGAGACGTTCTGCCGCGAGAACAACTACCGCCCGAAGTCGTTCGGCGCCGACGCGATCGAAGCACTGCTAAGGCTCCCCTGGCGCGGGAACGTGCGCGAGCTGTGCAACGCGGTCGAGCGGCTGATCCTGCTCACACCGCGGGATACGATCACCGCGGCCGACATTCCGGCGGGGCTGGGGCTCGCCCTCGCGGAAACGCCCGCTCAGGTGGCCGCGGGGGCGCTGACCCTGCCGTACGCCGGGATGACCCTGCAGCAGTTCAAGGACGCGGCCGAGCGGGCGTTCCTGATCACGCGGCTGCGCGAGCACGACTGGAACTACTCGGCGACGGCCAAGGCGATCGACACCCCGCGGTCGAACCTGTACAAGAAGCGCGACGCATACAGCATCGAGCGCGAGGAGGAGGCAGCACGTGAACGGCGATCGTGAGGTGGTCGTGGTCGCCGGCGTGCGGACGCCGTTCGTCAAGGCTGGGACGCTCTTGGGGCGGACCACCGCGGTCGAGCTGGGTCGGATTGCGGTGCGCGAGGCGATCGAGCGTGCCGAGATCGACCCGGCCGCAGTCGATGAGGTGATCGTCGGTAACGTGGCCGGCCCCCCGGATGCCGCGAACGTAGCTAGGGTCATTGCGCTCCTGGCCAAGATCCCCGAGGCGGTCCCGGCGTACACGGTCAACCGCAACTGCGCGTCGGGCATCGAGAGCGTGGCGGATGCGGCGCTCCGGATCCGCGCCGGGGAGGCGGACGTCGTCGTGGCCGCGTCCGTCGAATCGATGTCGGGGATCCCGCTCCTCGTGTCGGCCGAGGCCCAGGAGATCTGGACCCGGCTCGGTCGGGCGCGGGGGATCGGCGACCGCATCACGACCCTCGCCCGGTTCCGGCCGCGCCACGTGCGACCGGTGATCGGCCTGCTCCAGGGGCTGACCGATCCCGTGTCTGGTCTGAACATGGGGGAGACCGCCGAGTTGCTGGCGCGCGAGTTTCGTATCGATCGCGAGACGCAGGACGCGTTTGCGCTGCGCAGCCACCAGCGGGCGACGGCCGCTTGGTCGGAGGGACGGATGGACGCCGAGGTCGTTCCCGTGCCGCTCGGGCCGCGCTACGAGCGGGCCGTGGATCGCGACAACGGGATCCGCGAGAGCCAGACGATGGAGGCGCTCGCCCGCCTCAGGCCCGTGTTCGATCGACGCCACGGCACGGTCACGGCGGGGAACTCGTCGCAGGTCACGGATGGAGCGGCGGCGCTCGTGCTGGCCTCGGCGCGCCGGGTGAGGGAGCTCGGCCTGGCCGAGCTCGGCCGGATCCGGTCCTGCGCGTTCGCCGGCAGCGACCCGGCGCGCATGGGCCTGGGCCCCGTGCTCGCGACGCCGATCGCCCTGCGCCGAGCGGGCGGGATCGGTTTCGACCGGTTGGACCTCATCGAGATCAACGAGGCGTTCGCGGCGCAGGTGCTCGCCTGCCTGCAGGCGTTCGCCTCGCGGGCGTTCTGTGAGCGACATCTCGGCGGTCCGCCGGTCGGTACCGTCGACCCGGAGCGCCTGAACGTGAACGGGGGGGCGATCGCGTTCGGCCATCCCGTCGGAGCGACCGGGGGGCGCCTCGTGTTGACGCTGCTGCTCGAAATGGCCCGCCGCTCGGCGGCGGTCGGCCTCGCGACCTTGTGCGTGGGTGGAGGGCAGGGAGCCGCGGTCGTGGTGGAGCGGGTCCGATGAACGGCGCGCTCGGGGTTGCGCACCGCGTCGACACGGACGGCATCCTGCGGATCACGTTCGACTCGCCGGGCGAGAAGGTCAACCTGCTCAACGAGTCGGTGCTGCGCGAGCTCGGCAGGGTTTTGGACGAGGCCCGCGCGCGCGACGATGTTCGAGCCGTGCTCTTCACGAGCGCCAAGCCCGGCATGTTCATCGCCGGGATGGACGTCGCGGAGATTGCCGTGATCCGCGACGCATACAGCGGTGCCGAGGGGGCGCGTTTCGGCCAGTCGGTGCTCCAGAAGATCGCCGACTTCGGCCGGCCGTCGGCTTCGGCGATCGGCGGGGCGTGTCTCGGCGGCGGAACCGAGCTCGCGCTCGCCTGCACGTTCCGCGTCGCCGGAGACGGGCGGGCCGTGCGCATCGGCCTTCCGGAGGTGCGACTCGGGATCATTCCGGGGTTCGGCGGGACGCAGCGCCTGCCCCGTCTCGTGGGGCTGGCCTCGGCCCTCGACCTCGTGCTCAGCGGGCGGACGCTCGACCCGAAGCGCGCGAAGGCGATCGGTCTCGTCGACCGTGTCGTCCCCGACGCGTACCTGGAACGCGAGACGCTCGCGCTCTTGCAGCAAGCCGTGCATAGCGGAGAGACCGCGACCGTCCGCTCGCTGGGACGGCCGCAACGCCCGCTCGACGGCCTGCTCGCCCACGTCGGGCCGTTGCGCCGCTTCGTGCTCGAGCAGGCCCACCGCAAGACGGAGAAGCGGGTGCGGCCCGCCGACTATCCGGCGCCGTTCCGCGCGATCGAGGCCCTCGAGGCGGCGCTCACGCGTCCGATCCGGGAGGGACTCGACATCGAAGCCCGCATCGTCGGCGAGCTCGTGCCGACGGAGACCACGCGCAATCTCCTATGGCTGTTCCGGAGCCAGAACTCGCTCAAGCGCGATACCGGCGGAATCGAGGCCTCGCCGCGCCGCGTCGAGCGGGTCGGGGTCCTCGGCGCGGGCATCATGGGTGGTGGGATCGCCCAACTCGTCGCCGATTGCGACGTCCCGGTGCGCCTGCGCGACGTTCGCTACGACGCGATCCTGCGCGCGCTCCGGACGGCACGGGACGTTTGGGGCGAGAGCCTGAGGCGTCGTCGCATCAGCCGGCGCGAGGTCGAGCAGAAGATGGGGTTCATCTCGCCGACGCTCGACGAGCGCGGCTTCTCCCAGGTCGACCTCGTGATCGAGGCCGTAGTCGAGAGCCTCGAGGTGAAGCGCCAGGTACTCGCCGAGCTGGAACGCCGGCTCCCCGAGCGCTCGGTGTTCGCGTCGAACACCTCGTCGCTGCCGATCGGCGAGATCGCCGCTCGCGCCCTGCGGCCCGAGCGTGTCGTCGGCCTGCACTTCTTCAACCCCGTGCACAGGATGCCGCTGGTCGAGGTCATCGCCGGGCGGCGCAGCTCGCCCGAGGCCCTGGCCACAGCCCGGGCGTTCGCGTTGCGGCTCGGCAAGGTGCCGGTGATCGTCGCCGACGAGCCCGGGTTTCTCGTCAATCGGATCCTGACGCTGTACATGAACGAGGCGCTGCGCCTGCTCGCCGAGGGGATCCCGCCTGCGCGGATCGACGGTGCGATGCTCGCATTCGGCATGCCGCTCGGCCCGCTGGCGCTCCTCGATCAAATCGGACTCGACACCGCGCGCCACGTGGCGCAGATCATCGGCGCCGCGTTCGGCGCGCGCATCGGCAGCGACGGTACCGCACTCGAGGCGCTCGTAGCCGCGGGACGGCTGGGCGAGAAGAACGGCAAGGGGTTCTACCGATATCGCGACGGGAAGCGCACGGCGCCCGACCCGCAGGTCGGCGCGATCGTCGGGGCTCGACCGGAGCGGGACCTGCCTCCGGAGACCCTGCAGGAGCGCATGGTGCTGGCGATGGTCAACGAGGCGATCGTGTGCCTCCAGTCCGGAGTGGCACGTGAGCCGCGGGACATCGACCTGGCGATGGTTCTGGGGACCGGGTTCCCGCCGTTCCGCGGCGGGCTGCTGCGCTACGCGGACTCGGTCGGGATCGCCGTGATCGAGGACCGCCTGGCGCGTCTGGCAGACGCCCACGGGGAGCGGTTCCGCCCCGCGGCGCTCCTGGCCCAGATGGTCCGGGATCGGCGCCGCTTCCACGACTCGGCGGCCGCCCGCGCGTAGTAGAATTGCCTTCGCACCGTCGGATCTCAGCCTGCCCGCGCGTCACGCGCACGGCACTGGGGGACACCATGAGGTTCACTCGCGGCCCGCGTCAGTCCGGTCCGTGTTTCGTCGCGTTCATCGTGGTGGGGATGGTCGCCGCGGTGTGCGCCGCACAGGCCGACACCACGGGCAGCCCGATTTCCTGGACCGTGCACGCAGACGTCTACGCTCCGGTCAAGGAGTGGGTAAAAACGATCGAGCAGAAGAACGCCGACGGCGCGAAGAACAAGATCGCGACGTACTCGAAGGTTCCGCGCAAGGTCGACGAGGCGACGTGGCTCGTGGCGGTCCACGTCAACACGGCGGAAGCGGGCCGTCAGGTCACCGAGCGCTACGATCTCACCGTTCGCCGCACCGCGGAAGGCAAGGCCTGGTCGGTTGCGGAAGCGAAAGTCGTCGATACGTACGTCGGGATGTTTCGCGATACGGAAACCCGGTGCAGCCCGTTCGAGAAATTCTCCTTCCGTCGTGAGGGGCTGGAGCTGTCGGCACAGAGCGGGGAAGTGTGCGAGCGCGTCACGGAAGGCGAGGTTCTGGGCTTCGTCGTTCACGGCAGCTCGATGACCTACGCGTACGCGCCCCCGGCCCACGCCGCCCTCGTACCGACCGGGCACGATTTCTACGCGGTTCACAAGGTCATGGCCCGCGATCACTCGAGCGAGCTCGCGTTCCAGCCCTCCGCGTTCCACGTGCGATGTGACGTCCAGACGTGCGCCGAGCTGCTCGGCTCGACGCTGACCCGGAATCCGTCCGGCCAGGCGAGCGCCGTGGGACCGCTGCCGCAATGGGCCGAGCCCCAGGCGTAGCGGACCGCCAAGGAGCGCCGTGACGATGCGTTCGCCCACTTCCGGGAGAAGGACTACCCGGGCCACCGGTACTATTCGATGTTCGTCGCTCGGGAGATGGAACCCCTCGACTACGGGATCCTCGACGAGGCCCTCCCGGGCAGTGGGGTCGCGCTGCTCTACGACAACTGGGGCGGATGGGAGGTCGAGTTCTACGTCTTTCCGCGACGCCTCGACTTGCCCGACCAGATCAGCGGCGCGATCTACGGGTACTACACGGAGGAGACGCTCAAGCAGAGCACGCCGGACGAGCTCGAGCGCCGCGAGGACGGCGACGCGCGCTGGCACGAGGTGTTCAGCGTAACGGGGACGGTCGAGATGGCCCTCGCTGATGCGGAGACACTCGCCGCCGATCTCGCGATCGGCCTCACGGTGAAGAAGGACGTTCGGGAGCTGCCGTTCTCGATCATCGCGTTCCGAGAGACGCGCAGTCTCTCGCGGAACCGGCCGGCCCCGTTGTTCGTCAATTCGATCCGTCTGGACGGCGAGGAGCTGACCTGGGTTCGGACCGGCGGGTCTTCGGGGCGCATGATTCTGCCACGCGAGGTCAAGGCGGGCAGCCGCATCACGCTCGAGGTGGACTACTCGACGCGGGCGATCATCAAGTACACGCCTTCGTTCTCGTACGTCAGTCGCTTCGGCTGGATCCCGCTGGTGCGGTTCGGAGACTTCATCGACGAGTTCGAGCTGACGTTCCGGTGCCCGAGCAAGTACCAGATCATCGGCATCGGTCAACGAGCCTCGGAAACGGTCGAGGGGGACGTCCTGGTCAGCCGCTGGAAGGCGAGCCGGCCGGTCGTGTTCCCGACCGTCATCTTCGGCAAGTACCGATCGGACCAGCCGAAGTTCGATGCCAAAAAGCTGGACGGCACGGTGATCCCGGTCACGGTCCACGTCGATGAAGCGAGCTTCGGGGAGTGGGACATCCGTGCGAGCGCCCTGCGCCCGCTCGCCGAGCAGGCTGCGAACTCGATCAACCTCTATACGGAGATGTCGGGTGTCGAGTACCCGTACGGCGAGCTCAATCTGGTCAACGACCCGCTGGGGTTCCTGTACGGACAAGCACCGAGCTCGTTGATCTATCTCGGCTCCGGCGTGTTCCGCGGCGAGGGGTTTCTGGCGCCGTTCTTCAACGACGCCACGGCGATCGCGAAGTTCCTCAAATCGGTCGTGGCCCACGAGGTCGGGCATCAGTGGTGGGGCTCGCGGGTGTCGAACTCGAACCAGCGGAACTACTGGTTCGTGGAATCGCTGGCGGAGTATTTCTCCGCCGTGTATCTCGAGGCGGCGTTCGGCTGGGGTGAGTACATGGAGCAGGTCGAGGAGTGGCGCCGCGACATCCTCGAGACGCGGCTCAAGAGCGGCGTGCAGAACGCGAGCTCGCTGTACTCCGGAGAAGACGGATTCGGTTCGTACCGGGCATCGGTGTATGCAAAAGGGCCGTACGCGTTCCACATTCTGCGCGAGACGTTCAAGGGGGAAGGACCGCGCGGGCCGGACGGGGCCGACAAGCGGTTCTTCGACGCGCTGAAGCGGATGACACAGGCGCTCGCGCAGAAGCGCGAGATCGTGACGCTCGACATCCAGGACGCCGCCGAGGAGGCGTTCGGGGTCGTCGAGCCGGACGGAACGCGACGGCCGGTCGATCTCGACTGGTTCTTCGATCAGTGGATCCGCGGCGTCGGCCTGCCCGAGCTCACGATGGAATACACGACTCGCAAGACCGAGGACGGTGGGTGGATCGTCGAGGGGCGCGTGCGGCAGCGGCTCGTTCTCGGCACCAAGTCGAAGAACGATGTCCTCGATGCGACGCACTATCGTGGACGAACGGCGATCACGGTCATCGGAAGGGACAAGAAGGAGTACCCCTACCTCCTGATCGTCAACGGTCCGGAGACGCCGTTCGTGTTCAAGGTGCCGGTCGAGCCGCGCGACGTGTTCCTGAACAAGAACGGTGAGATGCTGGCGCTCGATCCGGTGATGGCCCCGGGCGGTCGCCGCTAGGTCCAGGGTCTCACGGCCGAGACACGCCAGATCCGATGATCCGCGTCCACCGGTTGTCGAAGGTTTATCCGGGCGGAGTCACGGCGCTCCAGGATGTGAGCCTCGACGTCGAGCGCGGGGAGTTCGTGTTCCTCACCGGGCCGTCGGGCGCCGGCAAGACGACGCTGCTGCGGATCCTGCTGCGGCAGGAGCTACCGAGCGACGGTCAGATCGTGGTGCACGGCCGGAACCTGCGCGCCTTGCCGGCGTCCAAGGTCCCGGAGCACCGCCGCGGGATCGGCGTCGTGTTCCAGGACTTCAAGCTCATTCCGCGCAAGACCGCGCTCGACAACGTGGCCTACGTGCTCAACGTCGTCGGCCTGTCGGGGTCCGAGCAGCGCCGCCGGGCCCACCTCGCCCTGAAGAGCGTTGGCCTGAGCCACCGCCTCGCCGCATACCCCCCGGCGCTCTCGGGGGGCGAGCAGCAGCGGGTGGCGATCGCCCGCGCGGTCGTGAACGAGCCCGATCTCCTCCTGGCCGACGAGCCGACCGGCAACCTCGATCCGGACCTCGCGGTTGAGATCATGCGCCTGTTCCGCGAGATCAACGCGCGCGGAACGACCGTCATCGTCGCGACGCACGACCGCGACCTGATCCAGCGGATGCAGCGGCGCACGATCGTTCTCGATCATGGCACGGTCGTCGGCGCGGCACGAGCGACCGCATGAGACGCTCCGCGGCGCTCCACCGCCTCGCGTACTTCGTCACCGACGCGTGGGACGAGTGGCGCCACAGCCCGGGCGTCAACCTGCTCGCGCTCGGGACGCTCGTGTCGGCGCTGTTCCTCGTGGGCCTCGTCGGGCTCGTCCTGGCGAACGTCGGGCGACACCTCGACGCCGAGCGCGCGAACGTGCAGGTCCACGTGTACCTGCACGACTCGGTCGGGGCCGAGGAGCGCGAGCGCCTGCGGCGCGGGATCGAGGAGAGCGCGGGCGTGGTCGCGGTCGAGTCCGTGGACCCGGCCGAGGCGCTCCGGCGCTACCGGGCGTGGGCCGGGCGGAGCGCGGCGCTCGTCGACGAGCTGGCGACGAACCCCTTGCCCGCGTCGCTCGAGGTGACGCTTGCCGCAGGACCCGACGCCGAGCGGGTCGGCGCTACGCTCGTCGCAGGGCTGGCCGGCCGGACCGAGGTGGAGGACGTTCGGTTCGACCGGGACTGGCTCGAGCGGGTCGAGGCACTCCTTGCGGTCGCACGGCTCGGTGGCGGTGCCCTGGCCGTGCTCGTGTTCGCCGCGGTCGTGTTCGTGATGGCCAGTGTTCTGCGACTCGCGGTCCATGCGCGGCGGGACGAGATCGAGATCATGCTGCTCGTCGGCGCGACCCCCGGGTTCGTGCGTGGGCCGTTCCTGGTCGCCGGCCTCGCCCAGGGACTGGTCGCCGTAGGTCTGGCGCTCGGTGGCGTCGAGGCCGCGCGGCGCGGCATCACCGCGTGGGTCGGTGCGGAGTCGATCGCGCTCGTCGGCCTTGCGACCCTGCGACCGCTGCCCGCGGATGCGAGCGGCGCGGTGTCAGCGGTCGGGATCGTCGTGAGTCTCGCCGCCGCGCTCTTCGCCGTTCGCCGCTCCGTCTGACGCCGCATCGTTCGACCGGCGCATGTGGCGCTCGTCGTCCCACGCCGGCCAGGCCTCGTCCCCCAGGCTCCCCTCGACCGGAGTCGTGGGAGGTCGCACCAGCACCTCGTCTCCGTCGACCCACACGTCGTACACGACGGCGCAGGCCCCGGAGCGCCGATCGGACCGGCCGGTGCCGAGGTCGAACGACCAGCCATGACCGCGGCAGGTGACTTTCCCGTCGTTCGTGACGCCATCGGCAAGCGAGAGTCCCATGTGCGGGCACGCGTCGCGCAGCGCGAACAGCCGGGCGCCGATGCGAAACACCGCGACCCGGACGCCGGCAACCACGACCACCCGGCCGCGACCCTCGCGGAACTCGCTCGGACGGCCGATCGCGACGGGGTCGGTCACCAGTCGAACTGGATGTAGAAGTCGCTGACCACGCCGTCGGGATCGAACGTCGTGGGCACCGGTGGTTGCGACAGGTCCGGCTGGCCAAAGGAATTCAGCGCGTAGACGTACTGCGTGTGATCGGCCTGCCACGACCAGACCCAGTTGAACTGCAATCCGCCGAGGAAGAAGAACTGGAACCCGACCCCCCAGGACGCCCGGGCATCCTGGAGCTGGTTGTTGACGGAATCCCACATGTCGAACGGGATCAACACGGGCGTGGGCTGGCTGTAGTCGGCGCGGATCAGACCGGATAGCGGGTCGTACCACGGATCGGTCCCGACGAACGCGCCGTCCGCGAGCACCTCGTCGTCGTACCACGCGGCGCCGATGTCGAAGAAGAAGAATCCGCGGATCGAGGTCAGCGCGAGGATCGGAAACCGCAGCTCGTCGACCAGAGGAAACCGCAGCTCGAGGTTGGACCACAGGATTCGCGAACCGGCGAACTCGCGATACTCGTATCCGCGCAGCTGGTTGATGCCGCCGAAGCCGTACGTGTTCTGTCGGTCCCCCGCGTTCCACACCGTGCCCAGACGCCATGCCAGCGTCGATCGGCGGGTGAACTGCATGTACGCCCGGTAGTCGAGCCGATATTCGAGGAAGTTGCCGTCGAAGTCGCCCGAGATGCTCGGCCCGAAGCGTGCACCGACTTCGAATCGCTTGCCCTGAAACGGGCCGAAGCTCTGATATCGGGTGGTGTCACCGACGAACGAGGCCGCGAGGAGACCCGACAGGTCGTCCGTCGCGCCGTAGATCGGCGCCCCCGTGGTGGGATCTGCGCCGATGAGTTGATTGAGGCTCGAGTCGACGACCCCGGTCTCGACGTCGATGCGGTAGTGTCGGCTGAAGGGGTACTGCGCGAACAGGCTGGCCCCGGTCGCCTTGTAGCGCCGGGTCTGCCGTTCGCCGCTGAACTGGTCGTAGAAGAAGTCCGAGTACTGGTACACCGTGCCGCCCCAGTGCCACCGGCGCTTCAGATTGAAATACGAGCCGTAGTACGACTGGAACTCCTCCACCGTCGCCGCGGACACGACGGCTCGCTGATCGCCGAGCAGGTCGGAGAATCGGACGTCCACGTTGCCCAGGAACGTCCCGTCGTCCGTGACCCCGACGCCGATCGACGGAGCGTCGATGTCCCAGCGCGACCGGTATGCCGACTTCTTGTCCTCGTCGGCGCGCAGGCGGATCGGGGGCTCGTACGGCTCGACCTCGGTCGCCGGATCCTGCGTCTCCGCGACGTCGATCGTGCGCTCCGGCGAGCGCAGCGGCATCCGGTACAGACGAAACGTGCCCTCGTAGAACGCGCTGTACACGATCACCGCCCCCCCGTCGACCCCGGCCATCTCGACCGGCCCGAAGCAGCCACCGACCACGTCGGTGTACTGGTGAATCGAGCCGCTCGTCAGGTCGAGGGCGTACAGGTTGAACACGCCGTACTCGTTGCGATCGGACGAGAAATACACGGTCGCGCCGTCGCGCGAGAAAGACGGCTGGATGTCGGACGAAGGGCCGAACGTGAGTTGCGTCTTCTTCGACGGGTCCGCCAGGTCGACCGTGAACAGCTTCCAGTACGATCCGATGCGCCGGTTGTACAGGAGTGTCCGGCCGTCCGTGCTGTACCAGGGGTTCGCATCGAAGAAATCGTCCTGGGTCAGGTTCCGGATCTCCTGCGTTTCGAGATCGACCTCGAACACGTCGACGACTCCGTTCCGGTTCCCCTCGAACGCCACACGCCGGCCGTCGGGAGAGTACGCCGGGCTGCTGCACTGCACGATGTCGTCGAACACGATCTCGCGCACGGTCTTGCCGGACAATGCGTCGAAGATGCGCAGCGGCCACTTGTTCTCCCGTCGCACGAACGTCGCGACGTGATCGGCCACGGGCGACCACGACAGGTCGCGTCTCCCTGAGAACACCTCGGTAACGAGCTGCCGGTACTGGTTCGTCCAGCCCTTGGTGACGTTGCGAATCTTCTTCCCGCCCTCGGCCGACATCACGAGCAGGTCGAGCTCCATCCCCGGGACGGCGAGCGCGGCGATCAGCTCACCCGACGGCGACAGGGTCGGGGAGAAACTGACCGTGTTGCGAAGCTTGCCCTCGCCCAGTGCCTTGCCGTAGTCGTCGGGAGACTTCTTCTCCAGGAGTACCGGTACGTACTTGCGCCGCAGGTACCGGTTGAACCGTCGGTTGAACTCGTCGATGTCGTATCCGAACGCCTCCTTGATCGCCTTGGGCAGGTTGCCGGTCAACACGACCTTCTTGAACTCGAACAGGAACGTGCGCAGCCCCTCGATCCCGTGCTCCTGCTCGATGTAGTCGAAAACCGCGTGGCCGTAGCGGTAGGTCAGGAACGTGACCTGGTTGAGCGCCTGGATCGGCGGCAGGACGTTGTTCACGACCGCATCGCGGATCGCCATGCGGTCGAGGTGATCCTCGTCCTGCGCCAGGTACGAGGCGAGCCCCTCCATGAGCCACGTCGGTGCCTGGCCGCGGAGCGCGCGCCCCAGGTAGCCCTCGTAGAAGTACGAAAACTCGAAGATGTGGGTCAGCTCGTGAGCGATGAGCTGATACAGCTTGTCCGGCGGTAGGTCGATAGGCAGGACCATCCGGTACTGGACCGGCTCGGCGAACGCGCCGACGCCGTCGGGCAGCTCGGCCAAAGTGATGTTGGTCTGCTGGAACTCGCCGTGCGTCTTGTACGTGATCAGAGGCACACGAAACGTCAGCTCGTGGTCCAGATCCCGGCTGATCTTCAGATAGGCGCTCTCGGCGTACGAAACGATGTCCTCGAGAAACGGCTCGGTGGCGGGGTAGTAGTGCACGTCGAAGTGCGGTGCCTTGTACACCTTCCACTCGAACTGCTCGTACGTGACCTTGTTCTTCCCGAACTGGGCCGATGCGGGCAGGCTCGCCAGCGCCAGCATGGCAACGAGCGCGAAGAGTCGCCGCGGGAGCTTGAGGATCCGATCGTGGTCGAGCATGGACCTCGTCTCAGCGGCGGAAGATCGTGCGCGTTTCGCTGCGCACGCGCGCGACCACCGCAGACATCACTTCGTCGCCGATCGATTCGCCGATCTCGTAGAATGCGTGAATCGGATCGTTCATCAGATTGCGAAACCGGACACTGCGCGGGATTCGGTCCCGATGCAGCAGCGCGCCGGTCTCGCCGTCGAGGAAGAATACATCCACCACATAGGAGAACTCCTCCTCCTCGACGAGCCGAGTCTGTCGCACCTTCTGTCCGGTCGCCGGATCCACGACGTCGACGTCGCGGAACCCCGACACGTCACGACGGCTGTACGCAACGGTGCCCGACACGATCAAATCGGCATCGTACTCGCGACCGAGGTGTTTCCAGAACTCCGCGTTCACGACGAGGTCGTCCGGTCGCTGCTCCGGTATGGCCGGCGGCGGGACGGCGTCGATCACGTTCAGCCGGGTGCGTTTGCGAAGCTCCCCTCGGAGCAACCGGACGAGCTCGCGGTTGATGTCGAGAAACGAACTCTCATGCGCGAGGAAGCTCGCGACGAGAACCGACTCCAGCTCCTCGACGTCGAGCGGGGGCGCCACCGGCACGCCGATCTGCACCTCCATCGGCTTGCCGCCCTTGGCGGGCGCGGCCGTGCTGGGGGCCGGGGATGGATCGGGTCGATCGCCCGACGGGTCGGCACCGTCCGCCTCCGTCGAGCCGATCTCCTTGTAAAGGCGTCGGGCGCGCATCCGGTTGAGGACGATCCGATCGTCCCCACCCGAGAGCGCGATGGCCTTCTCGTACAGCTCGAACGCCTCATCGTAGCGGCCACCGGCCTCGGCCGCGACCGCGAGGTTGTTCGCGACGTTGGCGTTGTCCGCCTCCTGCGCGGCGATCTTACGCCAGCGATACTGCGCCTCGCGCCAATTGCCCTGGGCGGCCATGTCGGCGGCGAACTTGAGCCGTTGCTCGAGGCTCCAACCGCTCGAGCCCGGTGCGGGAGCGCCGAGCGCCCAGAGCCCGAGCGCCAGGGCCACGAGGCACTGCAGTAGGCGTCGGGTCATGGGCACCTGGACCGTCACCGCCCCCCGGCAGCGCGGCTCGCGACCGAAAAATAATACTACACTGACCCGGCATGGTCGGTCGCTCGCTCGCACCGTTGCGGCATTCGCTCGACACGAGCCTGCGCGCACCTCCATCGAAGAGCGTGACCCACCGCGCCCTTGTCGTGGCCGCGCTGGCCGACGGGGCAAGCACGCTACACGACGTGCTGCAGGCCGACGACACGGGGGTGACCCTCGACGGCCTGCGAGCGCTGGGGATCGATGTCGTGCTCGATGCTGGTGGTGTGGCTCGCGTGCAGGGCGTTCCTCCGGAGGTCCGTGGCGGCGCGCGGATCCCACTCCGCGATTCAGGAACGTCGATGCGGTTTCTCCTCGCGGTTGCCGCGCTGGGAGAGTTCCCGTCGACGCTGGACGGCTCGGAGCGGCTGCGCCAGCGACCGCTCGCGGAACTGGCACGCGCGCTCGGCTTGCTCGGCGCACCGGTCGCGCTCCTCGGTCGCGCGGGGCAGGGTCTGCCCGCGACGGCAGGTGGCCAGCGGCCGGAGGGCGGCGCGGTGCGGCTCGCGGGTGGAACGAGCAGTCAGTTCGCGAGCGCGCTGCTCCTCGTCGGTCCAAGGATGGTCCGCGGGCTCGACCTCACACTCGAGCCCCCGCTCGTCTCACTCCCGTACGTCGAGCTGACCGTCCGGGTGCTCGAAGCCTTCGGCACCCGGGTCGAACGCCGCGGTCCGGGCGCCTGGCGGATCGATCCCGGCGCTCCGCGGGCCACGCAGTTTCGAATCGAAGGCGACCATTCGACCGCGTCCTATTTTCTCGCGGCCGCGGCGGTCGTGGGCGGGCGCGTTCGAGTGTGCGGTCTCGATCCTGGCAGCACGCAGCCCGATGCACGCATCGGTGCGGTTCTCGAGCGCGCGGGCTGTCGGGTGACGCGCGGCTCGGACTGGGTCGAGGTGCAGGCCGGGCCGGCGCTGCTTCCGCTCGAGGAGGATCTGACCGACGCGCCCGACCTGGCCCCGACCCTGGCGCTCATCGGGCTGTTCGCCGAGGGAACGACCGATCTGCGCGGCCTGGGTCACCTGCGACACAAGGAGTCCGACCGGCTGGCGGTCATCGCCGGCAACCTCAGGCGTTTCGGCTGTCAGGTCGAGATCACGGCCGATCGGCTGCGTTTCACTCCGCCCCCACGGTCGAGGCTGCGAGGCGTGGTCGTGGACACGTCGTCCGATCACCGGATCGCGATGGCTTTTGCCCTCGCCGGGCTCGTGATCGAAGGCGTCGCAGTGGACGACGCGGACTGCGTTTCCAAATCGAACCCGGAGTTCTGGTCTCAGTTGGCGCAGCTCTAGCCCGGCCATACGGGTAGGGCTAGAACTGGAACGAGATTCCGGCACGCCACGCGTCGAGCACGTAGTCCTGGGTCCGGTAGATCGCCGACGTGCCGAATCGCGCCTCGCTGCTCGTTTCGGGAATGCGGATCGAGGTGGGCGCCAGGACCGCGTCGAGGTACCCGGTCACGTTGTACGCGAGCTCCAGCTCGAGCCCGTTGTCGAAGCGATACCGGACACCGCCCTCGATTCCGGTCTGCCACGTGCTCTTGTCGAGGGTTTCGTTCAGTCGCGCGGGAACGGAAAGGTCCGCACCCGTGTCGTCCTCGACGATGGTGAAGAACGGACCCGTGTCCGTCTCGTAGCTCAGCAGGACGAACGCCGCCTGTCCCATCGCGAACAGGGAGAGCCGCTCGCGGAAGAACCGGAACTGGGCTTCCAACGATCCGGTCGGGCCGCCACCCGTCGTCTTCTGCGAGAAGTTCAGCACGTGGAGGAACTCACCGTCCGTGAACCCATACCCGGTCTTGAAGGTCGACAGCCACGCGCCCGCGAGGGCGTTCCCCTCGTACTGGAAGTAGCGCAGCCCCGCCCACCAGCGCCCGCGGAACCGACGGGGCCCCCAGCTGTTCCCGTAGAGCAGGTCCCAGTTCTGAGCCCGATTCTCCAGGTTGTCCGAGATCGGGCGCACGATCTCGAGGTTCGGCGGCAGAACCGTCTCCTCGCCCAGGTCCACGAAACCGTTGCGGTTCGCGTCGCTGTTGGCGGGTTCGTTCTCGTCGATCATGCCGTTGCCGTTCACGTCGACCCCCGGCGTCCAGGTGCGCGGGGTGCGTATCGACGTCAACGTCCCGTTCTCGATGGACAGCTCCCACCAGGGAAGCTGATCCTGGAAGCCGGGCTGGCTGGTCCCCGCCGGAACTTGAACCTGTGCGGCGAATCCGGTCGACTCCAGCGTGTACCCTTTCTCGCTGTAGCCGTTGAACACGAGTCGGAAGTCGCCTCGGTTGTCATCGAGCCTCCAACCGACCGCCGCCCGCGAGTAGGTATTGTCGTCCAAGACCAGCGTCGACTCCGCCGCGTGCGTGCTCAGGGTGGACATGGAGAGATTGAGTTCTTTTGCGGACGCCGACCCGTACCCGGCCTCCACGTACAGGGCGAACGGAGCCGGTTCCTTCTTGACCGGAGCGGCCGTGTCGCCGGGAGGGGCGCCCGCAGCATCGGGCGTCACGGGCTTCGTGGGTGTTGCGGGAGGCTCGGCGGGGGGCGTGGGCGCCGGATCGTCTTGCGCAACGGCGGACGGGCCGAGAGCGAGAGCAGCCAGAAGTACTGCGACGACGTACGAGCGCTTCGACTTCATGAGACGCCCACCTTCCGCCGGTTCCATGGACCCGCAGCCGCGAAAAAGACGGCCATATATATGAGAAATGCCGCATCCGCGTCAAGCGGCGCCAAGGACATGGGGGTCTGCCCCGACGGTTGGCGCTGCACGTACGCAGCCCGAGCGGTCTGCGGCGGGCTGGCCGGGGAATCTGGGGGGGCCACCGTTGCGTGCCGGGGACCAGCAGTCTAGAGTGGTGCGGCCAGGCGACTAGAGACCGGAGGGTAAGGAGAACATATGCAGAGTGGAAGTTTGCGGCTGGTCGCGATCGGGGTGGCGCTCGCCCTGTTCGCTTCGACAGGGTGCGTGAGCAAGAAGCTGTTCCGCAAGAATGTTGCGGAGACCGATGAGCGCGTGTCCGAGGTCGAGACCGGCGTAGAGGAGAACGAGCGGCGGATCCGGGACCTGAAGGAAGAGACCGATTCGCGACTCGCCGCTGTCGACGGCAAGGCGGATCGCGCCACCGAGATGGGCCAGAGCGCGATCACACGGGCGGATCAGGCGTCACAGCTCGCCGACAAGGCGATCCGCGGGAAGCTGTTGTACGAGGTGACCCTGTCGAACGACAAGGTCAAGTTCTCGTTCAACCAGGCCTCGATTCCGGCAGACGCCGCCGCTGTCCTCGACGATTTGATTGGGCGGGTCAAGGCGTACAACAAGGCCGTGTACGTGGAGATCGAGGGGCACACGGACAACACGGGCAGCGAGCAATACAATCAGTCCCTCGGCGAGCAGCGTGCAACGACGGTGCGGAACTACCTGTTCGAGGGTGGGATCCCGCTCCACGCGATCAACGTGATCTCGCTGGGCGAGAAGTCTCCGGTTGCCGACAACACGACCACCGACGGACGCGCGCGGAATCGCCGCGTTGTGGTCAAGGTGCTCGAGTAGGCGGCCCGGCCTTCGTCACGGCTCTCGGCGGCCGGGTCAGGTCCTTCGACCGTCCCGGCCGTTTCGTTTTCTGCCTGCCTCGGGCTCTTTCGGCTGTCCCCGACGAGGGCCGGCTCGTCCTGCCCCGATGACACCGGTCCCTGGCTAGGGTCCAAACTTCCCGCACCTTTGTGCTGGCCCGACCCTTGCTCCTGCTGCCCCCTGGGTACGGCGCGCCCCGCCCAGCATCCCATGGGGGTGGTCGCGGAGGGAATCGTCATGGCCAGAGTTTTCCGGCTCGTCGCACTGGGAATCGTGGTCTTGTTCTTCGCCCGAGGCGCGGACGCGGCGGGCCCGCGCCCACCGGCGCACGCGGTCCAGTTGCGGTTCGGCGGGTTCTTCCCGTCGGGTGGAGGGCCGCTGTGGACCGATGTCGAGAACCGGTTCACCCTCGACGCGAGCGATCTGGACGGCGCCGTGTTCGGCGTCAGCTTCGTGTCTGGTCTCGGCAACTCCTGGGAAGTCGGCATCCATGCCGATTTCTTCGACGAGACGGTTCTGTCCTCCGAGGCCGACTTCGTCGACGAGGACGGCTTTGCGATCTATCACGACACACAACTCGAGATGACACCGCTCACCGTCGACGTGCGTTTCCTGCCTGGTGGTCGCTATCGCCTGCGGCCGGGTGGGGTTCGCGTCCTCAAGCCCGTTGTGTATCTCGGGGCCTCGGCGGGGATCAACTTCTGGGAGTACGACGAGGTCGGGGATTTCGTCGACGACACGGATCCGGCGGACCCGTTCGTGTTCTCCGATCACTTCTCGGAAGATGGGGACGCGTTCCAGTACGGATTGCTGGCCGGCGTGGAGCTGCCCGTGCAGCCCAGCTTCCACGTCGTATTCGAGGGTCGATACGCGTGGGCCGACGACAATCTCGACGAGGATCTCGCGTTCCTGGAGTCGATCGAGCTCGGTGGAGCCTCGATCTTCGTCGGCGCGTCGTTCCGGTTCTGAGCCGACTCGCCGGCGAAGCGGCCGAGCGGCGCGGCTAGACTACTCGTCCTCGGTCAAGGGCTCTCCGAGAAGGTCGCATACCTTGCGGGCGAGCGCCTCGCCGGCGTTCAGGCCCTTGACCACGAGGTCGTCGGCGCCGAGTCGGCGCAGGCGCTCCCACGCCTCGCCGTAGATCTCCGACTCATCCTGATCGGTGTAGATCACGATCGGGCACCGCTTCGCCGGCAGATCGAGGAGCAGATCGACGCCCGACTCGCCTTGGTCGAGCGTCGGGTCGAGGACGATGACGTCGACCGCCCCCTGTGCGAGGTGCTGCCGCGCTGCGGCAAGATCCGCAGCGGTTTTGACCTCGAAGCGCGGCGCGAGCGCATCGCGGGCGATATCGCGGAAGAGCTCCATGTCCTCGACGACGAGAACGGTGCGCCGCGCGGAATCGTGCGCGGATGCCGCCGCCCCGCGTCGCGGGACGAAGTGGAGCTTGCACCGCGGACACACGATCTCTTCCGCCTCGAACGGCGCCTGATCGAGCGCGCGGGCGACGGGGCTCGTCGCCGTCGTGACCGGTGCGCTCGACGGATGCTGTGGGGCGACCGGGCCGCGCGCCGCCGGAACCGGCCCAGGCAGGGCGTGGGGCCGCGGGCGCGGGCGAATCGCTGCTGGTTTCGCCGGCGTGGTTCCGCCGGGCGGGCGCCGCGCGCGTTCTGGCGCGGTCACGCGAAGCCCGTCCGGCGAACCGCACGTCGGGCATGGCAACACCGTCCCCACGAACACCTCGTCGAGCAGATACCGCCGCGAGCACGCCGAGCAACGGGCCTCGATCCTCATCGCGTGCCTTCCGAGCCGACGGAGAACAGCGGCAGCGGGTCGACCGGCTCGTCGTCCTTCCGCACCTCGAAGTGACAGTGCGCAGTGGTCGCGTTGCCCGAGCTGCCGAGCCGAGCGATCTCCTGAGCAGCCTGGACCTCCTCTCCCTCACGGACGAGGAGGTCCGAGTTGTGACCGTACAACGTGCTCGTGCCGTCTCGATGGTCGATGACGACCGTCTTCCCATAGCCGCGCAACGTCGACCCGCTGTATCGGATCCGACCGGGCCGCGCGGCGAGGATCGGCTGGCCGGCGCGCCCGCGGATGTCGAGTCCCGCATGGCCGTGCGTGCGCCGAGCGTCGCCGTACCGCCCGACGATCTGGCCGCCGGGAACGGGCCAGATCCACCCGCTGGCGTCGATCAACGCGAGAGGTGTGACGATCTCGGTCGAGCTTGGCTCCGCAATCGAACCAAGGGGCGCCGGAAACGGAGGCACGTCACGCACGGCATCGGCACCGGGGATCGTCAGGGCTTGTCCCTCCGCGATGCGCGCCGGATCGTCGATTCCATTCGCCCGGCGCAGCTCGTCGAGCTCGACCCCGTATGTGCGGGCGATGCGCCACAGGGTCTGCCCCGGCTCGACCACGTGCACGACGTCCGCGACCTCGACATTGTCCCGGGGCGGAACGGTCGCTGGGAGCGGGGCGTCCGTTCTCGTCTGGGCCGGCGTGAGTTTGGCGGATGTAGCTCGTGAGGCACATCCGATCGTGCCGAGACCGGCCAGGACTGCCACAGAGGCCCATGCGATATATGGACTTCTGGACGATCTCATATGGGCAAGATAGGGCTCGGGTCAGGCTCAGGCCAGGTACCCGGGCCGAACCTTCCATAGTGGCGCGAAGCTTGTTGCGTGGGCGCGTTCAACCTCCATCCCCCCCGGCAATTAGCGGATCCAGGACGTGGCGGAGGCGCCGGGCATGCCCGCGGCGGGCCCAAGCGGCGGCAAGTGGCTTCCCGACAGGCGCTTGCCGCTGCTTGCCACTCCACCCCGCAACAACCTTCGCACCACCATGGGGGCGTAGGGTACACCGGTCCGCTCCCGTACCGGGCGGGCAGTTGCGCAGCTAGACTCCCACCCGTCCATGGGTGAGCTCCGATCGATCCTGAAGGCCTGCGACAGCGCGCGGGCCACCGGGCGAGTCGCCGTTCTGGCGACGATCGTGCGGGCCGTCGGCTCGACGTATCGCGGGCCCGGTGCCCGCATGTTGGTCCGGGACGACGGGACGTGCGTGGGGCTCGTCAGCGGGGGGTGCCTCGAGGCCGACCTGGCCGAGAGAGCCCGCGAGGTGCTCCTCTCGGGCGAGAGCCGGACGGTCGTGTACGACCATCGCTCGCCGGACGATCTCGTCTGGGGGCTCGGCCTCGGCTGCAGTGGCGAGGTGCGTGTGCTTCTCGAGAGACTCGAGCCCGAACGTCCGATGCGCCACCTCGAGTTCCTGCAATCGTGTCTCGACCGGCGAGCGCGATGTGCGGTCGCCGTGGCGTTCGCCGTGGACGGACGCCTGCCGGTCCGGCTCGGGGATCGATGGCTCGTCGATGCAGCCGGCGCGCTCGTCGATGCTCGCGATCCGAGCGAGACCACGACCTGGGTGCTCGAGGAGGCACGGACCACCTTGGCCGAGCGAAGGTCGCGGGTCCGCAGCCAGCGGTCACAGGCCGGACGGCTCGACGTGCTCTTCGAGCACGTCGCACCGAGCATCGCTCTGGTCGTGTTCGGCGCAGGATCGGACGCGGTCCCGCTGGTCCGCCTGGCGGCTGCCCTCGGCTGGGACGTGACGGTCACCGACCCGCGCCCGGCTCTTGCCCGACCGGATCGCTTTCCCGAGGCGCGCCGGGTCGAGCTCCTCGATCTCGATCGGATCGAGGAGTGCGTGCCGTTGATCGACGAGCGAACCCCGTGCGTCGTCCTGACCCACAACTTCGTGCACGACCGGCGGATCCTCGAGCATCTCGTGGGATCCCGTGCGCCCTACGTCGGACTCCTCGGTCCGCGAAAGAGAGCGGAGAACCTCCTGCGGGCGATCGGCGTGCCGGGGGGCGAGGTCCGAGAGGCGCATGGCGGGAGGATCCATGGTCCGGCCGGCGTGGACATCGGCGCCGAGACGTCCGAGGAGATCGCGCTATCGATTGTCGCGGAGGTGCACGCGCGCATCGAGGGCCGCGGCGCAGGATTCCTGCGCGATCGAGGGGGGCCGCTGCACCACGGGCGTGCGGTCGAATGATCGCGGCCGTCGTTCTCGCGGCGGGCGGCGCGCGACGCTTCGGACGCCCCAAGCAGGTCCTCGAGCACGGCGGTCGTCCGCTCGTAGAAACCGCGGTCCGGGCGGTGCTCGGGGGCGGGTGTGACCCCGTGTTCGTCGTGGTCGGGGCGCACGCCGAGGTCGTGAGTCGCGCCCTCGCGGACCTTTCCGTTCAAGTCGTGCCGAACCCGGGCTGGGAGGAGGGGATGGCCTCGTCGATCCGTCTCGGCGTGGAGCGAGTCGCGAACGAGCCACGCGCCGAGGCGGTCCTGCTCATCCCGAGCGACCTACCGCACGCCAGCGCGAGCGTGGTGTGCCGATTGATCGAGGCGGCGCGAGGTCGTCCCGGCGACGTGCTGCGTCTCGCGGCCTGCGCCTACGCGGGGACGCTCGGCCCACCCGCGCTGTTCCCACGGTCTCAGTTCGGCCGCCTGCTCCGACTCTCCGGGGACCAGGGGGCAAAGTCGATCCTGCTCGAACAGGCCCAGCACGTCGCGCAGGTGGCGTGGCCCGAGGGCGAGTGGGATGTCGACCGACCCGATGATCGCCGGGACGGGAGCAATGCACTATAATCCCTGCCCTTTTCGCGCCTCGGAGCCGACGCACGGGATGAACGCCCGGATCCCCCTCGACCCTCGCGCCGTCGCGGCGTGCCTCCTCGCTTGTGTCGCGGCGTTGGGCTGTGCACCCGAGGCCGGTTCCGCCGAGCAGGGCTCAGGCGCGCGTGCGCCCTCTGCTTCAAAGGCGCCAGCGACCGATCCGGTACCGGCAGCGCGCTTCGGCGACAAGTTTCCCGCCGGTTCGTACGCGAACCTCAACCGCCGGCCGAACCAGCCCCCGCGTGTCGACCTGGCCCGTGAGATCGGCACGCGTCCCGTGATCCTGTACTACTGGATCGCGGGCAACCCGCGCGCCGACGAGATGTTCGGTGCCCTGAACGCCCTCGTGGGCGAGCTCGGCCGCGACAAGGTGGCGCTCTACGGGGTCGTGATGCGGCGATCCGAGCGGGACGACGCAGCGATCGCGAGTCGAGTCGGAGAGATGAGTCTGGACGTCCCGATCCTGGACGATCCGGGCTTCGAGATCGGCCAGCGGCTGCGCGTGCAGTCGGTGCCGAACCTCTCGATCCTCGACCGCGAGGGAAGCCTGCGCCTCACGAACGGCGCGAGCCTGGACCAGGATCTCGAGTACAAGATGACGGTCCGTAGCGCGGTTCGACGCGTCGCCGAGACCGGAACGCTCGGCACGTATGGCTACCTCGACCGGTATTACCCGGTGAAGGAGCTGGTGGGCCGGAAGTGTCCCGACTTCAAGGCCCCGCTCGTGTCGACGAGCGTCGAGCAGCACTGGTCGACGATGCTGCGCGACGATCGGGTCAACGTGCTGATCTTCTGGTCGGTCGATTGCCCGCACTGCCGCAGTTCGCTTCCCGAGATCAACCAGTGGCTCAAGACGAACACGACGTGGGTCAACGTCGTGTCGGCCGCGCAGATCACGAGCGACGCGACGCGGGTCAAGACGAAGGAGTTCTGCGACCTGAACGGCTTCGTGTTCCCAACGCTGATCGACCAAGATCTACAGATCGCCCAGCTGTACCAGGTGACATCGACGCCGACGATCCTGATCATCCGCCCGGACGGGGTGATCGACTCGGTCGTCCTCGACTCCCACGCAGACTTCGGCAAGACGATCGAGCAGAAGAAGACGCTCCTGTAACGCTCCCGGTCCACGCGGACCGGGAACGGTATGATGGGGCCGACGCTGTGCCCGAACGGACGGGCGTGCGGGCACGGAGTAGCGAGTCATGGAGCGACGTCAGTTCTACGAGCTTCCGCGGTTCGCACCGATCCTGACGTTCATCGACGCGATCCTCTCTGAAATCAACGTTGGCCTGCTGATCTACCACGTCGAGAATCCCGACGACATCCGGACCGCGCGGCTGATCTACGCGAACCGCGAAGCCTCGCGGAACACCGGAACCGACCTCGGGCGTCAGGTCGGCAAGCTGATTCTCGATGCGTTTCCCGGTCTCGCCGACACCGGCACGCTGCGCGCGTTCGGCGAAGTCGTGACGCGACAGGAGCCGCGCCACGTCGGTGTCGCCGAGTACGCGGACGTCAACGTTCGGCTCGGTCGATACGCGACACGCGCGTTTCCGATGCCGGACGGCTGCATCGGTGTCGTGTTCGACGAGGTTTCGCGCCAGCCCGGATCGTCCAGCGGTGGCTGAGGCGGCGAAGCCCTGGATCGTCCTCAAGTACGGCGGCACGTCGGTGGCCACGGCGGAGCGCTGGGAGCGTATCGCGGCGCGCGTGCGGACGCTCGCGGACACGCACCGGGTGTGGATCGTCGTCTCGGCGCTGGCTGGCGTCACGAGCGCGCTCGAGCGGGCGATCCGTGAGGCGCAGGCCGGTGAGCCAGCGCGTGAGCTCGAGGCGGTCCGCTCGCGGCACGAGGAACTGGCACGGGCGATCGGTCTCGACGCCGCCGCGCGAGGCGGGATCGGCGCGCTCCTCGACTCCGTCGACTCGTGGCTGACGGGGGTCCGGCTCACCGGCGAGGCCCCCCCACGCCTCGTCGCGCGCATCCTGGCCACGGGCGAGCTCGCCTCGACCCGACTCGGCGTGGCCGCCCTCGCGCGTCACGGGGTCGCGGCGCGGTGGGTCGACGCGCGTGACCTGCTCGAGGGCGAGCCCAGGGCCGCCTCCGACGTCGCGACGTACCTCGACGTGAACGTCCCGACGACGAGACGGCCCGAGCTGGGTGACGCGGTCGCGGCGGGGTCCGCCGTCGTCCTGACCCAGGGCTTCATCGCGCGCACGTCCGAAGGCGAGACGTGCGTGCTCGGTCGCGGAGGGAGCGACACGTCGGGTGCGTTGTTCGCGGCACTCCTCGGAGCGAGCTTGCTCGAGATCTGGACCGACGTGCCGGGGCTGTTCACGGCGGACCCGCGGCTCGTGCCCGAGGCCCGACTGATCCGTCGGATCGGCTATCGCGAGGCCGAGGAGCTCGCGGCGACGGGTGCGAAGGTGCTGCATCCGCGCTGCCTCGCACCCGCCGAGGCGGCCGGCGTGCCGATCCGGGTCGCGTCGATCGATGATCCCGAAGAGCCGGGTACGCTTATCGAGGCCGCCGAGGAGCGGCATCCCGCGGTGACCGCGGTGACGTGTCGCACGGGTGTGACGCTGCTCTCGCTGTCGACGCTCTCGATGTGGACCGAGGCGGGGTTCCTCGCGCGAGCGTTCGCGCCGTTCGAGGAGCTCGGCGTGTCGGTCGATCTCCTGGCCACGTCCGTCTCGACGATCAGCCTGACCGTGGACCGGCTGCCCGGCGGTGCCGACGGACCGACGCTCCGGAAGCTCGTCGACCGGCTCGAGCCGTTGTGCCGGGTCCGGGTCGTCCATCCGTGCGCGGTGGTGTCGATCGTCGGGCGGCGCATCCGGGCCGCGCTGCCGGAAATCGGTGCGGCGCTCCCGGCGTTCCGGGAGCGGCCGGTGCACCTGGTCAGCGACTCGGCCGAGGACCGCAACCTGTCGTTCGTCGTGGACGAGGATGACGCGGCGCAGCTCGTCGTCCGATTGCACGAGCGTCTGTTCCGGGCCAGGCAGCTCGAGTCGCGGTTCGGGCCGACGTGGGAACGGCTCGGGGATCGCACCGCGCCCAAGCCCGGCGGTGGACCGTGGTGGCGCGCGAGGAGCCGCGAGCTGGTCGATCTCGTGCGCGCCGGGAAGCCGCGCTACGTGTATCACCTGTCCACCGTGATCGAGCGAGCGCGAGCGCTTCGCGGCTCGCTCCCGTCGGTCGCACAGCTGTACTATTCGATGAAGGCCAACGCGCACCCGCAGATCGTCGCGGTGCTCGTGCAGGAAGGGTTCGGCATCGAGTGCGTGTCTGCGGCCGAAGTCCTGCGGGCGCGCGAGGTCGCGGGTCGGGACGTACCGATCCTGTTCACGCCCAACTTCTGCCCCGTCGACGAGTACGAAACGGCGTTCGGCGCCGGGGCCGAAGTCGTGGTGGACGGTGCCGAGCCGATCGAGGCTGCACCCGCGCAGTTCGGCGGGTGCGAGGTCGGTCTGCGGCTCGACCCGGGCCAGGGCCGCGGGCACCACGACAAAGTGAAGACCGCCGGTCCGCACTCGAAATTCGGGTGCGCCTTCGAGGACGTCCCGCGGGTACTCGAAGCGGCCGCGCGCGCCGGGACCCGGATCGTCGGGCTCCACGCCCACGTCGGGAGCGGGGTCTTCGACCCCGACGCGTGGGCCGAGACGGGCCACGCGCTCGTCCCGCTCCTCGACAGGTTTCCCGACGTCACCTGGATCGACCTCGGCGGGGGCCTCGGTGTCCCCGGTCGGTCCGGCCAAGCGCCGCTCGACCTCGATCGGGTGGAGCGCGGCCTCGCGGCGCTCCGCGGCGCGCTCGGGGCGATCGAACTGCGGCTCGAGCCGGGCCGCTTTCTTGTCAGCGAGGCCGGGGTGCTCGTGTCGCCCGTGACCCAGGTGCGCACGAAGGGGGGTGTCCGCTTCGTCGGGCTTGCCGCGGGCATGAACGCTCTGATCCGACCCGCGCTCTACGGCGCGTGGCACGGCATTCACAACCTGTCACGCCTCGACGAGCCGCCTGCAGGCTACGCGCACGTCGTCGGCCCGATCTGCGAGTCGGCCGACGTGCTGGGCCTCGATCGGCTGCTCCCCGAGACCCGGCCTGGCGACGTGCTGCTCGTCGAGAACGCCGGTGCCTACGGCGCGGTCATGGCGTCCGAGTACAATTTGCGCCCGCGGCCGGACGAGGTCGTCCTGGAGTGAGTGGCCTGCGTACGGGGAGTCGTCGCGGGAAGCCGGTTTCCCCGCCGGCGCGCTATCATGCCGGCATTCCGACCCCAAGGAGATCGCGTCATGGGCTTGTTGGACTTTCTCAAGAGCGAGCTGATCGAGATCATCGAGTGGACGGACGACTCGCGGGACACGCTCGCGTGGCGCTTTCCGGACGACGACAAGGCGATCAAGCGCGGCGCGCAGCTCATCGTTCGTGAGTCGCAAACCGCGCAGTTCGTGTACGTCGGCGAGTTCGGGGACGCGTTCGGCCCGGGCCGGCACACGCTGGCCACCGACAACATCCCGATCCTGACCCGGCTGAAGTCCTGGAAGTACGGCTTCGAGTCGCCGTTCAAGGCCGACGTGTACTTCGTGAACACGCGGCTGTTCACCGGCAACAAATGGGGCACGTCGAACCCGATCATGATGCGCGACGACGATCTGGGCGTCGTGAGGGCGCGTGCGTTCGGGACGTACGACTTCCGCGTCGTGGACGTGAAATCGTTCCTGCGCGAGGTCGCGGGGTCGGATCACGACTTCCGGCTCCACGAGTTCGCGGAGACGATGCGGTCGCGTCTCGTCAGCGCGTTCAGCGACGCCCTGGCGACGTCGAAGATCCCGGTGCTCGACGTGGCGCAGCGCTACACCGAGCTCGGCGAGGCGCTGCTTCCGCTGATCAACCCGGTGATCCGGGCCAAATACGGCCTTGAGATCGCGACGTTCGTGGTCGAGAACGTGTCGGTCCCGCCCGAGGTCGGGGAGGCGCTCGACAAGCGGTCGGGCATGGCAGCGGTCGGCGACCTGAACGCGTACGTCAAGTACCAGCTGGGCCGAGGGCTCGAGACCGGCGGCGGAGGAGCCGCGGGCACCGCGACCGAGCTCGCGGTGGGCCTCGCGATGGCGCAACAGATCATGCAGCAGCAGGGCGGGCTCGCGGGCGAACCCATAGCTGCGCGCGGCGGGCTTCCGGAGCTCCTGTCACCGGCCGAGGTCGCGGGCGCGCTCGGCGTCCCCGAGCCCGACGTGCGCAAGCTCCTCGAATCGGGCGAGCTTTCGGGCAAGAAGATCGGCGACAGCTGGCGGGTCAAGCGTGCGGCGCTCGAGGCCTATCTCGCCGACTGACGGCGAAGGTCGCGGCGGCGAGGGGATCGAGCACACTGCGCTCGACAAGCACGCGTGCGCGGCGTGCGGGGCGCAAGCGCAGTGGCACCCTGAGCGGCAGGCGCTCGTGTGCCCCCACTGCGGGACGGTGGCGCCGACGGTGCTCGACCGCAACACCGGGAAGGTCCGCGAGATCGACCTCGTAGTGACGCTGCGCGAGATGCCGGACGAGCTGCGCGGCTGGCTGACCGCGACGCGCAGCGTGCGTTGCCGGAGCTGCCAGGCGATCTCGGTCTTCGAGCCCGGCCGTGTCGGGCAGAACTGCGAGTTCTGCGGTTCGTCCGAGCTCGTCGATTACGAGGAGATCAAGGCCCCGCTGCGGCCGCAGAGCCTCTTGCCGTTCCGGCTCACGGTGGAGCGCGCGCGCGAAGCGGTCCGTGCATGGATCCGTGGGCGGTGGCTCGCGCCGGGGTCGCTGAAGCGCAGGGCCGCGCTCGACGCCCTCAACGGCGTGTACCTGCCGTACTGGACCTTCGACGCGGCGGTGCATTGCCGGTGGACCGCGGAATCGGGCACGTACTACTACACGACGGAGACCGGACGGGACTCGCGGAGTCGGGTGCGAGCGCGCCGCGTGCGGCACGTCCGCTGGCGTCCCGCGGTCGGCGAGCTCGACCACGCGTTCGACGACGAGCCCGTCCCGGCGACACGCGGCGTCGACCACGATCTCCTGCGGCGGGTCGAGCCGTTCCCGACCCGCGACGTCGTGCCATACGACACGGCGTATCTCGCGGGATTCGTCGTCGAGCACTACCAGGTCGTGCTGATCGAGGCGGCGCAGCGCGCCCGCGAATCGATGGTTCAGCAGCTGCGCGCAAGGTGCGCGAGCCAGGTGCCCGGCGACACGCACCGCAACCTGCAGGTTGATTCCACGTTCGCCGGCGAGACGTTCAAGCACGTGCTCGTGCCGGTCTGGCTCCTGACCTACCGCTGGGGCGGCCGCGCGTGGCAGGTCGTGATTAACGGCGCCACGGGTGTCGTCGCCGGCCGATGCCCCAAGAGCCCCTGGAAAATCGCTCTGCTCGTGTTCGCCGCCGCCGCGGCCCTGGCCCTCGTCGCTTTTCTCCAGTCTCGATAGCCCACTCCACTCTCCTGTAGAATCCAACGGCGAAGGGGCACGGTCTCGCAGGGGCAGGTTGACGCCGGTCGCACCACAACCGGAACGTCGGGAGGTCAGGATGACTCAGGCGAAGCGTTGGTCCGCGGGGGAGTTCTGCTGGTACGAGCTCGGTACGACGAACATCGACGGAGCGCGGAGCTTCTACACCTCGCTCCTCGGTTGGGGCACCACGGACGTCCCCATGGGCCCGATGGGGATCTACACGCTGTTCCAGCACGGCAGCCAAGATCTCGCCGGCATGTACAAGCTCGAGGGGCCGCAGTTCCAGGGCGTTCCGCCGCACTGGATGGTGTACGTCGCGGTCGATGACGTCGATGCGACGACGCACAAGGCCCGCGCGCTCGGGGCCACGGTCCTTGCCGAGCCGATGGACGTGCCGAACGTCGGGCGGATGTCGTTCCTCAAGGATCCGCAGGGCGCGGCGATCGCGCTGTTTCAGGCCGGCGAGCACGCCGGGGCGGGTCGGTTCGACATCGGGCAGAACACGTTCGGCTGGAGCGAGCTCGCCACGACCGATCCTGTGGCGGCGACCCGGTTCTACACCGCGCTATTCGGCTGGGGCGCGAAGCCGAGCCAGGGGCCGGTGGGCTACACGGAGTGGCAGACCGGCGGCTGCTCGATCGGCGGAATGATGAAGATCGATCCCGCGTGGGGGAACGTCCCACCGCACTGGCTCAACTACCTCTCGGTAGCGGACTGCGATGCGTCCGTGAAACAGGCGGCGTCGCTTGGTGGAACCGTCGTCCTGCCGCCTCAGGACGTCCCGAATGTCGGTCGATTCGCGGTGCTCGCCGATCCGCAGGGCGCGCACTTCGCCGTGATCAAGCTGTCCTGACGGTCGCTCCATCCCGCCGAGCGGGCCGGTCGACGGGCCGGTCCGCTCGTGCCCGAACGCTCAGTGGCAGGCGACGCGATGGTACGGGAAGTCCACCCGGCGCTCGCGGTCCCCGCGTCGTCCCTCGATCCACGCCGTCAGCGTGTCCGCTGACGCGCTCTGGTAGCCGACCCGCTGCGGGAAGTCGTGCGAGGGGTTCTCGAACACGATCTCCTTGGGACCGATCGACTTCAGGCGAAACGACGCCTCGGGCTGGCCTGACGGCTGCGCCACGAACACGAGCGTCCCTTCCTGGGCCACGATCCGAACGAACTCGTACTCGAGCGTCCGTCCCTGCGCCACCGTGCGGCTCATGCCGAGCAGCGCGTCTCCGGCGGGCGGCATCCACTGCTCGCGGACCGTCCGCTCGCCCGCCGAGAGGGACCAGCATCCCGCAAGCCAGCCGAGGTCGGCGATCGTGGGGGGCGGGGACTCCGGCTCCGCGATCGTCGCGCCGAACAACGCCAGCCCGACGAGCCACGCGATCCCGTTTCGAGGTCGATGGATCATGCGGCGAATTGTACAGGCGCGGGGCCGGCCTGCGCGAGCCGGCCCCGGATCCGCTGGAACCGAATCGTCAGCGTGCGGCGATTTCGGAGTGCTCTTTCTCGTGCTCCTCGACCATCGCCACGTAGACTTCGTCCGGCATCTTCGCCAGGGTCGCCGCCAGCTGCTGCTCGGCTCCGTTCCGGTTCACGCTGTACGTGACGGTATCGCCAGGCCGGATGCTCTTCTTGATCGCGGCGAGCTTGTCATGGTTCGCCTCGCCGTATGCCACGCCGTTCATCGCGACGAGCAGGTCGCCCTCACGAAACCCGGCCCGCTCGGCCGGACTCCGCGGGACGACCCGAACCACGGTCAGCGCTCCGGTCGCCTCGTCGACGTCCAGTTCGACGCCGAGCCAGGGGCGCGTCTTGGCCTCGGCCATCCATTTCGCGCACTCCTCCGCGCCCATCTCGCACGCCTTGCCCGAGTGGGCCGCTGCCGTCGCCTGCTTCTGGCATTCCGTGCCGCCGGCCAGGATCGGCGCGGCGAGCAGCGCGAGACCGATCAGGAGAATCAAGGTGGGCACACGTCTCATGATTCCTCTCCTTTCGCCGGAGTCGTCCCGAGGGAGCGCTCCATGGGGGGTTCATCACGGTTATACGCGAGCAGCGCCGTCGCCGATCGGCGCGCCGCGTAAAGAGATGTCCAAGTTGTAACGGGAACGTATCCGCGGGATCGAGCCGCCGCGGCCTACCGCTCGAAGAGAAGCTCGAACGCATGGCGCAGCCAGTCGCTGTCCCGGCTGCCCTCGGAGGCCGACCGGCTCGAGAGGTCGCTCGTCCGCGGCTCGACCCGAAAGCGCGCGCGCATCGCGGCGTTCCGCTGCTCCTCGCGCTCGCGCTCCTCGGCCCGCTTCTCTCCGCCCCGCACGACCCAGCGCAAAACGCCATCGAGCTCCTCGGCGTCGAACCACACGCCATGGACCCGGCAGACGTCGAGGACGAAGCCGCTCTGGCGGCCGAAGTTCGAGCGGTTCATGCGTTCGGAGCACACCGGGCAGCGCCGATAGACGACCAGATCCCGTCGCGCTCTCCGCCGCGCCTCATCCTTCGGGGCGATGTCGGGCCGTTTCGGGCCCGCCGTCGTTCGCGCCCGCTCGACTGCGGACTCGAACGCGTCCCGGCCGAGCCAGAGCCCTGCGCAGCCCGTGCATTCGAGCGCCGCGGCCCCCTCGCGTCCGAGGACCCGATCTCGCAGCTTGTGCTCGCCCCCGCACGCCGGACAGGAGAGCTCGGTCGCGTCACCGACCCGGCCCTCGAGGACGATCCGCGTTCCGCAATCGTGACAGAACCTCGCGCGGTTCGCGATCCGCGCCAGGCAGGATGGGCAGATCGTCTCGAGATCCTGATCGCTGAGCGTGAAGTCGGCCCGGCAGTACCTGCACGCCGGTGAGGCCTCCGCCCGCGGAGCCCCGCAGGAGCTGCAGCGGACCACCGCGGCAGCGTGACCCTGGACCGCTGGCACGACGATCGGGGTCCCGCACCGACAGCGGAATCGATCGCCGATCGGGACGCCCGTTGCGTCGTACTGGCGCCGACACGACTCGCAGGCCACGAGACGACGCACGCACGCTCCGTGGCCTCCGGCACGCGCGGAGGCGCGCGACGATCGTACCACGCCGTCTCGTCCACCGAACCGACCCGCTACTCGACGAGCTCGGCCAGAACGTCGTCGAGCTCGGCGATTTCCTTGCGGTCGGCCTCGATCCGGTCGTCGTGATCGCGCACGCGGCGCTCGGCGTCGTCGAGCAGATCCGCGGCGTTCTTGTGCATCGTCTGGAACCGGGAGATCTCCTGCCGGATCTCGCTATCCGGACGGTCTGTTCCGTCGCGGATGGAATCGGTCAGGAGGCGCTTCTGCTCGTCGACGAGAGCCTCGAATTCTTGCACCTGGGATCGGAGACCCCTCGCTTCGGCTTCCGCATCCCGCGCGCGAGCTTCGAGCGGCGCGATGCGGCGCTCCATCCGCTCGATGCGGTTCAGGATCACAACGACCCGCTGGTTCTCGAGGACTTGCTCGAGCGCCGTCGCGAGACGTCCGATCGAGCGATCGATCTTGGCTAGCTCCGCGGTGAGACCGGCTGTGTCGCCATCGGAGGCGGTCTCGCCAGCCGACGCGAACGAGGCCGTGAACAGCGCGGACCCCAGGACGACCCCGAGCGTGATGCGTGACTGCATCGCCGTTTCCTCCAGACCCGACCCGTTCCGGGCGGGTCTTCCCGTCCGACAGGGTAATCCGGCCGCCGAGGCTAGCCGGCGGGTCGGCGACTTTTTCGGTCGCCGGGCGTAGTACACGGCGGAACCGATCCAGTGGAGGATGGCGATGGCGAAACTCGAGGCGAAGCTCGTGGCGGCCCCAGCCGCCGTGGTCCTGTCGGTCCTCGTCGTGGCGGCCGTGGGCCACCCAGCGATGGGGTCGAATGCGGACAAGGACGACGATCGCAAGCAGATCCGGGAGATCCACGTTCACGAAATCGAGAGCGGCGAAAGGCCGTTCCTGGGTGTGCAGGTCACGGAGGACGTGACCGATGACGAGGGGGGGGCGAGAATCGAGTTCGTCGTCCCGGACTCGCCGGCCGACATAGCCGGGATCGAGGAGGACGACGTCATCGTCGAGCTCGGCGGCCGGACCGTTCGCGGCCCGCGCGCCTTGACCGAGGCTCTTGGGTCGAATGAACCCGGAGATACCGTGAAGATCGACGTCGTGCGCGACGGCGACCGGAAGACGGTCACCGTGAAGCTCGGCGCGCATCCCCACCGGTTCGGCTACGCGTACCGGACGGGCCAGGATGGCGCGCGCGCGTTCGCCTGGAGCGGGGACGACTTGCGGGAGCTGTCGGAGGGGATGCACGAGCACCACGCTCGATTCCAGCGCCCGCTCCTCGGCGTCGAGCTCGTCGCTGCAACGCCCGAGCTCCGGGAACACCTCGGCGGCGACCGCGCCCGAGGCGTCCTCGTGGGGCGGGTCATCCCGGACAGCGCAGCCGAGGTGGGCGGGATCCGAGTCGGGGATCTCATCGAGAGCGTCGATGGCGCCGACATCGAGGACGTGGGCGACCTGATCGGCTCGGTGTTCGAGCACGCCGGAGAGTCGGTGTCGATCGGGCTGACTCGCGATGGCCGGGCGATGGAGATCCGGGTCGACCTTCCGGACCACCGCCCTGCGCGTGGGGCAGGATCTCGATCTGGCGCTTCCTGAATCGTCCGAGCTAGCCCAACTTCCGCAGTTCGAGGGGTCAGAGCGTGCCGTTCCGCGCTTTTTGCTTCGAAGTTGGCACTACATTTCGGTGTTGAGAGGGCGGATCCGCAGCCTCTGCGGGAGCCTCAAGCCGAGTCGATCGAGCAGGGCGGCCTGGTGCCGGTTGCGCACGACGCAGCGGAGGCGGAGCGTCCGGTGCGGGTCGTCGGCGACAGGGATGACGACGTCGGTGCTCTGGATCGTGGCCAGTTCGTCGAGTACGACCCGTGGGCTCGAGCCGAGCTGGGCCCGACGCTGCCACAACTCGAGGGTCTTCCACAGCACATCGGCCAGGAAGCTGACGAGGATGTGCGCGCGGGTGCGCTCGGCGCTCTGGTGCCAGATCGGTCGGATCGACAGGTCGGTCTTCTGGATGCGGAAGGCCGCTTCGGCCTCGTAGAGCTGGATGTAGGTGCGCCAGAGCTCCTCGGGCT